>Ga0272442_10000593_pt1 | contig 56762 bp, 41 predicted proteins | sample SSMForm2O_FD_200262 | JGI IMG/M metagenome (GOLD analysis project Ga0272442, IMG submission 200262) | Marine sediment archaeal communities from Little Sippewissett salt marsh, Falmouth, MA, United States - SSM-Form-2O | ecosystem: Environmental > Aquatic > Marine > Wetlands > Sediment ...
CGCTTTTGCTGTCCACCATGTGCTCCGTGCTGGCTCTTCTCTCTAGGGCGCCTGTTCTTTTGGCGGCTGAAGACCAGCCGCGTGTTTGGCAACCGATGGAGATTCACTTCGACGGACCCGACGCGAGCGAGAGCGACGTCGATCCGAATCCGTTTCTGGATTTCCGTTTGCAGGTCCGGTTCACGGGTCCCGGAGGGCAGGTGTACAACGTTCCGGGGTTCTTCAATGGCGACAGCCAAGGCGGCGGCAGCGGACACGTATGGACCGTGCGTTTCACGCCGGACCGCCCGGGCCAATGGACGTATCGCGCCGAATTCAGGCAGGGCCAACACGCCGCCGTGCGCAGCGAGGCAGCGGCCGGAGCGTCCGCCGCCTTTGACGGCCGGTCGGGGACATTCGTTGCGAGGCAGCGCGACCCCGACGCCCTGGGTTTCAGAAAGTGGGGCCGGCTGCAATACGTCGGCGGACATTACCTCAAGTTCGCTGATGGCCCTTACTACATCAAAGGCGGATGCGACAGCCCCGAGAACTTGCTGGCCTACGCCGACTTTGACGGGACCGTTGCCTCCCACCGCTACGCACCGCACGTCAGCGATTGGCGACCGGGCGATCCGAGCTGGAACGGTGGGAAAGGCAAGGGCCTGATCGGCGCGCTGAACTATCTGGCGTCTTGCCACGTCAACTCGATCTACTTTCTCGTCCAGAACATCGGAGGCGATGGCAAGGATGTCTGGCCGTTTGCGGGAACCATCGATCCCAACGGCAACCCGGCCAACGACAATCTCCACTACGACATTAGCAAGCTGCACCAATGGAATACTGTCTTCGAGCACGCGCAGCGAAAAGGCATCATGCTGCACTTCGTCCTCAACGAAGCCGAGGAGATGAACAAGCGCGAGCTGGACGACGCCACCCTGGGCGTCGAACGCAGGCTGTTCTACCGCGAGATGATCGCCCGCTTCGGGCATCACAACGCGCTGCAATGGAACCTGTCCGAGGAGTACGACCTGGCCCTGGACCTCGGTCCCGATCGCGTCAAGGAGTTCGCCCAGTACATTCAGGACACCGACCCCTACGACCATCCGATCACCGTCCACAACCAGGGCCGGGGCCCCGACCCGGGTTGGCTACCGTTTCTGGGCGACGCGCGCTTCAGCACGACCTCGTTGCAAACCTATCAGAACACCGCCCGGTGGGGCGAGCGCGTCGAGAAATGGCGCCGCCTGTCGCACGTTGCCGGGCGGCCCTTGCCGATCAACATGGATGAGTTCCTGGAAGCCAACCTCGACAACATCGAAACGATTCGCAAGGAGGTCATCTGGCCCACGTATCTGTCAGGCGGCAACCTCGAAGTCATCATGGGCTCGAAGCTGGGCACTGAGGACTTCCGCTCGCTCGACGACCTATGGCAATGGGTCGGCCACGCGAGGCGGTTTGTCGAGGCCAACCTGCCGTTCTGGGAAATGGAGCCCGACGATCTGAGCGTGATCGGCGCCGGTGACGAACACGGCGGCCCGCAGTGCTTCTCCAAACATGGCGAGGCCTACGCGATCTACTACCCCGTAGCCGACCAGACGGGCAGCCTGACGATGTGGCGGACCAGAGGCCAATTCGAACAGCGTTGGTTCAACCCGAGGACCGGAGCATTCACCGGCCCACCACGACGCTTGGCCCCGAAGGGGATGCACCAGATCGGTCAGCCACCAGCGGACCCGCAGCAGGACTGGGCCGTGCTGATCAGCCGGCCGTCAACGGAGGTGAAACCATGAAACAGATCGTGCTGATTGCGTTGCTGACAGTCGTTTTGGGCACGTTGCCGAAGGTCGTTACGGGACAAACCGTAGATGTTCCCGTGCCCTCGGGCCGGCGGCTGCGGGATATCGTGGCCGAGAAGTTCCCGGATGGGCAGGTACTCATTGGTGGCACGACCGGCTCCTGGTCGTTCGGCAGGCCAACCGGCATCGTCATGGATCGCGAGTTCAACTATGTCACGCCGGAGAACGATTTCAAACAAGCCATCATCCACCCCGATCCGGACACGTGGAACTGGGCCCGGGCGGATGCATGGGTGCAGCACGTCGTGGAAAGAGGGCAGGTCCTGCGCATCCACGGCCCAGTGAGCCCGCAGTGCTCGCGCTGGGCCAAGGACGACGAGCGGACACCGGAGGAACTTGAACGGCTCATGCGCGAGTTCGCCACCGCCCTGTGTCAAAGGTACAACGGCAAGCCCGGATTCATCTCGCTCGACGTCGTCAACGAGGTCGCCGTCAAGGGCAAGTGGCACACCAACAAGCCCGGCACGCGCTGGGAGCTGCCCTGGTACACGATCGGCCAGGACTCCGACAAGAACCGCACGCCCCTCTATATCAAGATGGCCTTCGAGATCGCCAACCAGTATGCCCCGGACTTCAAGCTCATCTTCAATCATCACGAGGACGCAAACGAGGAAGGCTCCTGGCAACTGATCAAGGAAACCATTGGCTACCTACGCGCGGTCGGGCTACGCGTCGACGGAATCGGCTGGCAGGCGCACGTCGATAACGGGTGGGCGACGCCGACCAGCATCGAGAAACTCAAGGACCTGGTCGACTGGGCGCACGCCAACGACCTGGAGTTCCACGTCACCGAAGCCAGCGTCTGGATCAAGGACGACGCCACACCTGAGGCCCTGGCGCTGCAAGCTGAGACATACGGTGCGATCATCGCTGCCTTGCTCGAGAAGCGCGGCAGTGGCATCGTCGGCTGGAACACCTGGCACATCGACGACCCGCATAGCTGGAACCGCCAATGGCACGGCGGCCTCTTCGACGGGAGCTACGCCGCCAAACCCGCCTATTACGCCATTCAGAGAGCGCTCGAACAAGCGAAGTAACGTCCGAGGGCCAAGCCACTGGAAGGAATTCATGACACCAACAAACCAAGGATCGTTTCGGCTGTTTCGCTTGGCCGGCATTGAATTGTACTTGCATTGGTCCTGGTTTCTCGTGGCCTATTACGGGATCAGCCAGCGACTGGGCAATTACACATCACCCGTGTGGAATGTGCTGGAATACCTCGCGCTGTTCGGCCTTGTCCTGATACACGAGTTCGGTCATGCGCTGGCTTGCCGACAGGTGGGCGGGCGAGCCGAGCGCATCGTGTTATGGCCTCTGGGTGGCGTTGCTTACGTTGATCCGCCCCAGCGGCCTGGGGCAATGCTCTGGAGTATCGCGGCCGGGCCGCTTGTGAACGTGGTATTCGTACCGGTTCTGTTCCTGGCTGTGAGGCTGGCACAACTCGGGGGCCTGACACAGGTGCTGCCGGACCTGTTTGAACTGCTACGGGCGGTCGCCTTCATCAACCTCGCTCTGTTGATCTTCAACCTCTTGCCGATCTATCCGCTGGACGGCGGGCAAATCCTTCGCTCGCTCCTGTGGTTCGTCCTCGGTCGCGCCTGGAGCCTGCTTGTCACCACGATCATCGGCTTTGTCGGCGTAGCGGGCCTCATCCTTCTGGCGGCCTTGTCCCGGTCCTGGTGGCTTGGCCTGCTCTCCGTGTTCATTCTGCTGAACTGCTGGCGCGGCCTGCGAAATGCCGTGCGGATGGCGCGCATGGCACGGGCGCCGCGGAGAGAAGGATTCGCGTGCCCGGCCTGCGGGACCGCGCCACCGAGTGGCCCCTTCTGGGTTTGTGGCCACTGCTACAATCCGTTCGATATGTTCGAGACGCAGGCTACCTGTCCAGGCTGTGGGGCCGAGTATGCAGCGACCGGATGCGTACACTGCGGAACAGGCAGTCGCATCGAGTCGTGGACAGTTTCCCCCCCGGAATAGCGCCCCACACTGCTGGCGAGGCTGGACGCGGGGCCCGGCGCTAGCCGTAAGCGCCAAAGCCGAAGAACCAATGCTTCTTGGCGAAGCGGTAGAATGCGCAGCGTTCGGGGATGGCCGCGTCGCCCATGTCGTGGCTGGGTCTCGGTCGCATGGCGCCAATCTCGTCGAAGACCTTTCCGCGGCCGCTGGAATCTGAGGTGTGGTGTTCGCGAGCGAATGTCCCGAATGCCTCCGGATCCTCCAATAGAATGCAGCCGCGCGTGCGGGCGGCGGCGAACTGACGGAAGTCCCTGAGATAGTCGGACCGCTCCACACGTTCGACCAACGACCGGCCTGCCTCGACCCGGTCGCAACTACACTGAATGATCGGGCAAGGCTCGATCTCACCAGCCGGCGTGATGTGATAGCTGATGCCCGTCGCGGCCGGACAGAGCGCCTGACCCTTGGCATCCCAGTAGGCATCGACCACCACGATGGGCGCCCACGTCCGGGCGTCCACCAGAAACTCGCGCAACTGCGCCACCTGTTCGGGTCGCAGGCACAGTTCTTCGGTGGGATTGGGACCGACGGGACGGTAGATGTAGTACCAGGCGTAGTGCACCCCGCGCGAGACCAGATCATCAAGAAACGCGCGGCAGACCACCTGATCGAAGTTCGACTGGCAGACGCTGGTAGCGACGCCGATCATCAGCTTCTCGCGCCGGCAATGCTCGATGGCCGCCAGGCTCCGGGCGGCCACATCGTGCCCCCCCCGCCGCTCGTCGGCGACCGTCTCCAGACCCTCGATACTGACCAAGGGCGTGACATTACCCAACTGACGCAGGCGGTGTGCCACCTCAGCCGTCAGCATGTGCCCATTCGTGAACAACTGAAAATACGCGCCGGGGAACTTGGCCAGCACATCGAGCAGGCCTTCGTGCAGCAAGGGCTCGCCACCCAGGATGCCGAAGAAGTGACTGCCCTGCCCCCGGCATTCGCCAATGATCTGCTCCAACAACGCCGGCTCCATATCCCGGGGCGGCGTAGGCGTTACCCAGCATCCCTGGCACTGCAGGTTGCAGCGATTCGTGACGGATATCATCATGAACGCCGGAAACTGCGCGCCGCGCTTGAGACGGCGGTTGAAACGCCGTACGGCACTGATGCTCTTGACACCAAACGCAGCAGCCTTGAGTAGGAGGCGAGGCGAAACCTCACACACCATCCGCCTGGCTATATGCAACGTGCTAAACATCGAATCTCCACACCCAATGCTCTGATCCTTCGCACGGGTCCCCATTTCGAGCCCGCATCACATGGCCCCTCACCTAATCACAACAGACCATACAAGTCAACCGCATCTCTTGTTCTGTGCGAAGCCCAAATAGCAGCAGGGCCCGCGTCACATGGACACGGGCCCCGGAGAATGTCATGGCCGTGACGAATGCCCTGCCGGCATTTCGTCACAGTCAACACAGGCGACTACTGAGCGGCCGGTAGAGCGGAATTGCCATAGCCGATGTCGTCGATGTAGACCAGGCCGGTACCGCCGGCGGTCGGGTTGTCGCGGTCGCCAACACCAACATATACGATGGCGACGCGGCCGAGATTCACGCCAGCCAAATCCGTAAACGGAATGACCCACTCGGCCCACTCGGAGCCGGTCGCAACCTCGGCGTCCGGATTGGTCGCAACCGCCACGCTGCCGGTCGTGTCTTCGACGGCAACGTACAAGGGCTCGGGGGCGTTGTCCGCCTGGCCCATGATGAACATCCTGATACTCTCGGCCCCGTTGGTCGTCCAGTCCATCGATCCAAGGTCGCGCTCGGCCTCAGAGTAGAACGGAGCGGCCGAGTTGTCGTACTCCAGGGGCATTGACTGACGCCCACTGTTGACGATCCTCTGCTCGGCAAACGGCGCGTTGAAGTACCCAACGACCGAGCCCGTGCCATTGGTGAGCCCATCGATCCAGACATCGAAGATGGTGTTATCTTCGTCGTCGTAGTCTTCAAAGCCATCGATCAGGGCGAATTCCTGGGTAGTGAAGCTCCAGAGAGCACCCGGCCAGACACTGACTTCGTCGGCCTCGTTGACCTCGTCGACCTTCCAGTAGTATGTGCCGGCAAACAGCAGATCGCTCGGCACATAGCTTGCCTGACCGGCAGAATCGACCAGAGCCAAGGCCTCGGGGTCCGTACCGAGGTACACATCGTGGGTGACCGCTTCGCGACCCGCCCGCCAACTCAGGGTGGTGTTCACGTCCACATCTGCCTCGCCATCGGCCGGCTGCGGATCACGGGGCTGAGCAGGAATGGACATGAAACGGACCTCGCTGAGACCGTACTGCGGCAACACGCCATAGCCACTGTTGGCTGTGAGCCTGACGAACTTGGCCGGGGCGCCCTGGAAATCCACGACCGTATTGGCCGTGTAGTCTGCTTTGGCCGCAGCCTGAGCAAACTCGACGTCGCCCAGAACGGTCCATTCGACGCCGTCACTGGAATACTCTACAGTCACCTCCTTGAAACCGAAGCCAAGGACCTGTTCAAACTGTACGTTATAGTTCCATACCAGCATCTCGTGCATCTTGTAGACGCTGTCGAACTCGTACTGAATGTAGACCGGGTCGGCTCCGCCCCCGATGCCCAGCCACATATCGGTACTGACAGTCGAGTGCTCGTCCATCTCATTGAGGCCGGAGCCGTCGATCGTCCGCTCGGGCCCTGCCCCCGCATCGGAAGCCGCGTTGCTGGTGGCGATGATGGTTTCAACCGGATAGGCAAACTGCTCGGTCGTGAAGCTCCAGATATTGCCCTCATCCCAACCGCTGACACCGTTGGCCTCATCGATTCGCCAGTAATAAGTCGTGTTGAAATCGAGGAGCCCCGTGGCATCAAAGCTGTTGGCATCCTGAGTGGAGACGACCGCTGTCCCACCCTCTACAGCGCTAAGGTCGTCGCTGAGGATGACTTTGTGCTGAGGTGACGATCCACCCACATACTGTCCGGGCGTCCAACTCAGTGCGGTCTTGACGGGCACTTCCACGGCGCCGTTGGCAGGATAGGGATGGTAGGCATAGATGGCGCTGAACTCGGCCGTGACAACGATGTTGTCAATAGCCCACCACCAGTCATTGCCGGCATCGAACAGACCGAAGGTCAACACCATGTTCGTGGCACCGGCGGGATTGTCGATGTCGATGGTGACGGTTTCGTTGGTAGCGTAGTCCTTGTAGTTGGGGCTGGCCGAATCGGACACCCAGACAAACAGATCGATCGGTTCCCCACCATCGAAAGAGACCATCAACTTGGCCGACTGGTGATAGTCGTCATCAAACTCCGGACGCCAGCTCGAATCGAACTTCAATTGAACCGTACCGGCTCTGGAGGTAGCCAGGTCGATGGGGGCCGTACTGAGCCAGACATCGTAGGTATCGGCGGGATAGTCCTTTGGATGCCCCGCGTCATCCCACTCATCCGGATCAGCGATGGCAACCGTGCCCTGCCCCAGCTCGAACTCCGAACGGTTCTGACCGCCGGCCGTTGTGATCCACCACTCTTTGTCGGCGAAGCCCCACCCGGCCCACTCGGTCACGCCATCCGTGCCCGGATCCTCGATCCCGGGGACTCCACTGGCGTCGTTGATCCAGCCGGCTGGCGGTATATCCGTCCAGACCGCATCGCCGGCCGTCCCCTCATCCACGTTCGGACCCAGCGGCAAGCCCTCAAAATCTTCTGACAACAACACCACCGTGTCTTGTGCTTGAGCTCCACCGACCAGAGCCAGGACAAATACCAGCAGGAACAACTTCGATCTCTTCATTTCTCCATCCCTTAACAGAATTTGGTGGATTGTTCTGCTTCATGCGCACGTCAAGTTCGCAAATCCTACTTGTCTATACTTCAAAGGTTAGGATAGTGTGTGCCACTCGTTTGTTTCGCGTTAGTTCCCACTCACCGGATGGCCGTAGCCAATGTCATCGACGAAGATCAAGCCGGTGCCGCCGGCGGTGGGGTTGTCGCGGTCGCCGACGCCGATGTACATCGTTGCGACCCGGCTGAGGTTCACCCCGCCCAGGTCTGCCAGCGGAATGACCCACTCAGCCCACTCGGAGCCGGACGTGACCTCGGCGTCCGGATTGGTCGCAACCGCCACGCTGCCGCTCGTGTCTTCGACCGCAACATACAAGGGCTCGGGGGCGTTATCCGCCTGGCCCATAACGAGCAGTCTGATACTCTCGGCCCCATTGGTCGTCAAGTCAATCGATCCAAGATCGCGCTCGGCCTCGGAGTAGAACGGAGCGGCCGAGTTATCGTACTCCAGGGGCATCGACTGACGGCCGCTATTGACGATCCTCTGCTCGGCGAACGGGGCTTCGAAGTACCCAACGGTTGAGCCCGTCTCGTTGGCAAACCCATCAAGCCACGTATCGAAGATGGTGTTATCTTCGTCATCGTAGGCTTCGAAATCGTCAATCACCGCGTACTCCTGGGTGGTGAAGGTCCAGATGTCACCTTCCCAGGACATGACTGCGTCAGCCTCGTTGACCTCGGTAATGCTCCAGTAGTACGTGCTTCCGAAGTTGAGGCTTTCCGGAACGAAGCTGTTAACGGTCACCGAATCGGCCAGGACCAGAGCCTCAGGATCCATACCGAAGTACACATCGTGTGAGACGGCCTCTCGGCCCACCCGCCAACTCAGGGCGGCATCCACATTCACGCCAGTGTCGCCATCAGCCGGCTGTGGTTCACGCGCCTGGGCCGGAATGAACATGAAGCGGACTTCGCTGAGACCATACTGAGGCAGCATGCCATAGCCACTGTTGACAGTGAGTTTGACGAACTTGGTCGGCACGCCTTGGAAATCCACAACCGTGTTGGCGACGTAGTCCGCCTTGCCCATAGCCTGGGAAAACGTGACGTCGCCCAGCGCAGTCCACTCGACGCCGTCCGTGGAGTGCTCCACGGTGGCGGTCTTGACGCCGAAGCCAAGCATCAGCTCGAACTGGACGTTGTAGTTCCAGACGAGCATTTCGTGCATCTTGTAGACGCCGTCGAATTCGTACTGGATGTAGACCGGGTCGGCCCCGGCAATGCCCAGCCACATGTCGGAACTGGTGGTCGAGTGCTCGTCCATCTCATTGAGGCCGGAGCCGTTGATGGTGTTCTCGGGGCCCGCACCAGCTTCGGGGACCGCATTGCTCGTGGCCGTGACATTCGCAATGGGATAGGCGAAGGGTTCGGCCGTGAAACTCCAGACTTCGCCGGCGTAGATCGCGCTATCGGGGGCCGCGTTGACTTCGTCGACGCGCCAGTAGTACGTCTGACCGAAATCGAACAAGCCATCAGAATCGTAGGTGGCGTCGGCCTGGCCCTGGCTGACGAGCACGCCCAGCGGATGGGCCCGCTCGGCCGTGTTGACATCCTCGAACGAGGTCCCGAGATAGATGTCATGGGTGGCCGCGTACTCACCGGCCGTCCAGGTCAGCACCGCATCACGCAGAATATCAGTCGCGCCGTCTTCCGGATTCGGATCGGAGGACGAACCAAACAGCACTATCGTATCTCCGGCACCGCCAAGACCGGCAATCTCCTCCGCGGTCAGAGGCCGATCCCAGATGGCCACAGTCGAGCAGTGTATTTCAGGGTCTTCACCGTTTTCATCGGCAAACAATAGCAAATTGACTGCGGGATCTGCATATAGTGAGTGTCTGCCGTCTGTACCCGAGTTTCCGTGCGTGTGGATCAGAACACCGTCAATGTATAGTCCAAAGAACTGATCACCACTGCCCTGATCAACACTTAGAATAACACGATACCAGGTGTCGGGGACGCTGAACTCGCCTCCTGGATTTTGGGCGTAAGTGATAGAGGCAACTCCCCAGTTCTCATTCGGACTGATGAAGTAATCGCCATCATTGCTGTTGGTGGTATCGGTTTGAAAGAAGCACATATACTGTCCTACACTGCTGCTTGGGTACTTAAAATCGAACAGCAGAGTATATTGATTCACCATGCTGCCGCCGCCATTGGCAGCTATTCCGGCAGTACATTCATAGTGACTACCAACACCAATGCTCACGGCACCATCGCCGGCACCGACACCGGCCATAGCCGTATGGACCCGGTCGCCAGCCAGCACAAGGTCATTACCGACCTTAGCAGCGGTCAGATCATCCGCATTGCTGAACTCCCACAAGCCTCTCAAGCCATCATCTACATCTGCCTGGGCGACCATTCCACCGCCCAGCAGCAGGACGAGAACAACGACTGATAGGAACAACGCACTTCTCGCCATTTCCCTACTCCTCAGAAGAGTTCGTGGATTGTTTTGCTTTTGTGGCTGTCAGATGAACAGTCCTTTTGTTTAGAATTTCCAGGTTACGATCGTGCGCGAACTCCGTTTGCTTCGCGTTAGTTCCCACTCGCCGGATGGCCGTAGCCAATGTCATCGACGAAGATCAAGCCGGTGCCGTCGGCGCTCGGGTTGTCGCGGTCGCCGACACCAATGTACATGATCGCGACGCGACTGAGGTTCACGCCGGCCAGGTCGCTGTACGGAATCAGCCACTCGTTCCAGCCGGAGCGGGCGACGATGCTCGCATCCGGGTGGGTCACGACCGCCACGTTGCCGGAGGTGTCCTCAAGCGCCACGTAGAGTGGCGCCACATCGTTGCCGATCGGCTGCGTCGCGCCGATGTCCGCCATCTCCCAACTCGCACTGACATTGCCGGTCGTGCTGATGTTAGAGAACTCGGCGCTGGTGGCCTGAGCGACATTGTGACTCGTCAGTGCCAAACCGATCAGCACCGGGTCGGCCATCGCCAGAGTGACGACATCGCCACGCTGCGTCCAGTTCTCGCCATCGGGCGAGGTGTAGCCCAAGAGCGTGTTGCCTTCGCGCGTGACTCTGACCCAGTACGGCGGGGCAAGAGGACCGTCCGCATATGTGTGTTGCGAAACCGACGCCCCGTCAGTCTCCATACGCTGCTGGTACGTCGCGCCGCCACCGTCGCCGCCGGTTAGCGCCATGAAGGTATTGATCGCACCGGCCTCCGTACTCTGGCGTATCATCACACCGCCTTTGGCCCAGGTGCTGGGCGAGCCATCGAGGGCATCGACGCGAGCGGTGATCGAGCCGTCCCCGGTAAGACTCCTGTAGGCATAGCGGCATTGATCCGCCGCGTTCCAGATGTCGTCACCGATCCCGTTCATCAGGATACGGCCGTCGGCTGCCTCAAAGAAGGCCGGCGCCTGACCGGAGACGAACAGCCTCAGTGTGTCGGCGCCGTTCGTGTCGAGGTTCATCGAGCCCATGTCGTACTCGGCCTCGGAGTAGAACGGGGAGGTGTCATTGACATACTCCAGCGGCATGGACTGCCCACCGCTGTTGACGATGCTCGTCTCGGCAAAGGGCGCGTTAAAATACCCCACCGTCGAGCCCGTCTCATTGACGAAGCCATCGAGCCACGTATCGAAGATGGTGTTCTCTTCGTCGTCGTAGCTCTCCATATCATCGATGACGACATACTCCAGAGTACTGAAACTCCAGAGGTCACTCGCCCAGACAGGAATCGCCTCGGCCTCATTGACCTCGTCGATTCTCCAGTAGTACGTCGTTCCGAATTGCAGATCGGCCGGGGTATAGCTGCTGTCGGTGACGGTATCAGCCAGGGCAAGCGCATCCGGCGCTGTGTCCAAATACACATCGTGGGCCGCGGCCTCGCGCCCGCTGCGCCAGGCCAGCGTGCTCTCGACAGCGACGCCGGTTGCCCCATCGGCCGGCTGCGGTTCGCGGGCCTGAACGGGAATGAAGGTGAAGCGCACTTCGCTGAGCCCAAACTGCCCCATGGGGCCATGTGCACTGTTGACGGCAAGTCGAACAAACTTGGCTGCCACGCCGCCGAAGTCGATAATGGTATTGGCCGTGTAGTCGGCTCGCGCCGTGGCCTGGGCCAGTTCGGCGTCTCCCAGTGCAGCCCAGTCGACCCCATCAGCGGAATACTCCACCGTGACACCCTTGACACCGAAACCCAGGACCAGCTCGAACTGCACGTTGTAGTTCCAGACCAGCATCTCATGGAGCTTGTAGAGACCGTCGAACTCGAACTGGAGCGACAGCGGATCGGCACCAGGCGTCGTGAGCCACATGTCCGAAGCCTCGATGGAATGCTCGTCAGCGGCGTTCAAACCGGACCCGTTGACGATGTTCTCCGGGCCCGCCGTGGCCTCGGAAACGCCGTTACTGGTAGCCAAGACATTCTCGATCGGATAGGCCAGAGGCTCCGTCGTGAAGCTCCAGATTTCGCCGGCGTGCACCGCAAAATCCGGCGCTCCGTTGACCTCATCCACCCGCCAGTAGTAAGTCTGTCCGAAATCCAGGCGCCCGACATCGACACTTGTATCGCCCAGCGCCAGGCCTTCGGCAACCAGTGTCGTCGGATCCGATGCATCGACATCCGCCTGAGAAGGACCGAAATAGACATTGTGGGTTGCCGCGAATTCCCCCGGCGACCAGGCTAGATCCGTGTCTACAGGCACATCCTCGGCGCCGTCGGCCGGCGTCGGGTTCGAGGCAAGATCGCCCTGGAGAAGTTTCGCCTTCGTCTGAACCATGAGCAGTTCCACGTCCTCCTGGGTCAGGGCGATGTTCCAGATACCCACTTCGTCGATAACGCCGTCCCATGCGAATCCTCTGACCGCATCCAACTCGCCGATCCACAGGGAAGCGCCGCCTTCATTCACCGCACTGTCAGGATGGTCGGCCGTCGCCTCCAGGACGCCATTGACATAGAGCTTCATCTTCTCACCGGCAGCACCCTGACCGTCGAACACGAAAGCGATGTGGTACCAGGTATCATCTTGGAGGGCCGTCGTGGAATTAACCGTGCCCGCATAATTCAGACGGGCCTCAAGTTGTTGGCCCGTCCAGATGAATACGTTGTACGAATCGGCGTTGCCTGTCCCAATCCTCTTAGAGGCAAGGCATAGCCCTTCGTGGCTTGCAATGTTCCGTGGCAGCGCCCACGCTTCGATGGTCAGAGCGGGCATGCCGTCCAGTTTGGAGACATGAGGAACCTCAACGCGGTTGGCGTTGTTTCCATCGAACCCAAGCCCTTTGGTTCCAAGCTGGCCGTCAACGGAACTGAGCGTACCATGAACAACCACCGCAGCCGGATCGGCGGATGCGTCAATGGGATTCGCGGCATCCTCACAAGGCAAATAGAGCACCAGTCCGTCCGTGTCTGGGCCCGCCGCCATCAGCGTCGTACTCAGGAGCAGCAGTATCACAAAGTTCCAGTGCATGGTCCTTGATTTCCTGTCACTGAGGCGTTCGAGCACGCGCATAGTAGTCCTCCTTTGAGAAATGCCTGATCTGTTGACTATGACTGATATCCTCGCGCCAAGCGCGAAGAAGCCGTTCGCAAGACGTGATCGGCAAGTACGCGTGACGACACGGACACTCACCTTCTGCTGCTCCCAATCCACCACTCATCCGGCACCACCACATGCAGCAAGCACTCCGCCCCCCGACAAGGCGTTTGACGTGGGGTCTCCGGCCCAGGGTAGCGTACTGCTGCTCCCGACAGGTCAGCCTGGCCCTGCGCCCGAGAACTCCGAGAGAAATATACTCCGGACCTTATCAGACCAAATCTCAGCCCCAAATGCAACATGATTTCGGGCCATTTATGCCCCCTCCGTCGACCTGAGGGAAGCGAACGTCACGGTATGGAAACCACGCCATCCTGGGGCCAAATGAGCGTTGCGAACAATTCCATCCCGTGCTAGGATAGCCAGGCATTCGATCAACAGCAGAGGTGAGCAATGGAGAAACTGTGAGGAGCCATTCCATGAGCAGCAGGACAGATTCCCGGAACAAGCGCGTTACCCGTCGTGACTTTCTGCGCGGCTCGGCCGCAATGGCCGGTGCGGCCGTCGCGTTGCCGGCGATTGTGCCGTCTTCGGTGTTCGGGGCAAATCCGCCTTCCGAGCGGATCGCAATCGGCTGCGTAGGATTGGGCGGCCAGGGAACGAGCAACATGAAGGGGTTCAGGGGCAACCCGGGCGCTCAGATCGTGGCACTGTGCGATGTCGATGCGAGCCATGTGGAGCGAGCGCGAGGGATCGCAGAACTCGACAAGGGCGCCTGCTATACTGACTTCCGCCCGTTGCTGGCCCGCAACGACATCGATGCCGTCTCGGTCGCGACGCCGGATCACTGGCATGTGCCGGTCTCCATCGCGGCCGTCAGAGCAGGCATGGATGTCTTCTGTGAGAAGCCGCTGACGCTGACGATCCTGGAGGGACGCGCGCTGGCGGACGAAGTGACACGCTACAAGCGCGTCTTCCAAACAGGTTCGCAACAACGCTCGGCCGACAACTTCCGCAAGGCCTGCGAACTCGTTCGCAACGGATACATCGGTGACGTCAAGAAGGTGCAGGTCAATATCAATGGCAACAACCGCAAGTGCGAGCCTACCTGGGAACCGATGCCCGTCCCGCCGGGATTGGACTACGACATGTGGCTCGGCCCGGCCCCGTGGGAACCATATCACGAGCAGCGGTGCCACTACCAGTTTCGCTTCCTCCTGGAGTACTCAGGCGGCCAGGTCACCAACTGGGGCGCCCATCATCTCGACATCGCCCAATGGGGACTCGGCATGGACGACTCCGGGCCCGTCGAAGTGATCGGCCGCGGCGAGTTCCCCAAGACCGGCCTGTTCACTACGGCCACCAAGGTCGACTTCGAGATGACCTACGCCAACGGCGTTCATCTCACCTGCCAGACCGGCGGTGGCCACACACGCTTCGAAGGCACGAAGGGCTGGGTCGACGTCAAGCGCGGAGGGCTCAAGACGGAACCGGAGTCGCTGACAACCCATGTCATCGGCGCCAACGAGATCCACCTGTACGACAGCAACGACCACAAGGGCAATTTCCTGGAGTGCGTCAAGACGCGCACAAACCCGATCTGCACCGCCGAGATCGGCCACCGCACCTCGACGCTCTGCCACCTCGGCAACATCGCCATGTTGCTCAAACGCCCCCTCAAGTGGGACCCGGACAAAGAGGAATTCATCGGCGACCGGGTCGCCAACGCCATGCGATCGCGCCCCCGAAGAGCGCCCTGGACGCTCTAGGAGGCTTACACGCGCGGCGCTACGCCGGAGGCTTGTTGCTTTCGGAGGTCTCAGGGGCCCATCGTGCCTGTGCCGCCCAGGCCAACTGGAAGACAGCACCCAGAGCCGCCATGAAGAGAACGCCTGTGAACAGAGCCATGGACATGGCCAGAGCCGAAGGTTTGCCGATACCATAGGCGGCCAGCAGACCGACCAGCGTGACTTCGCGGATGCCGAGATTCGCCACGGAAATAGGCACCTTGCTCAGCAGATAGACAGCCGCCCACAGCCACACGAGTACACCAAGGCCCACCGTCACGTGGACCGCACGAGCGGCGCAGAAGTAGATCAGCACACCGATCACCAAGCCATCGAATATGTTGACCGCCCCGATGGTCAGGTGAAAGCGAGCGCCGGCACTCTGAAAAAGAGCCAGTTGCGTGAAGACCTTCTCTGCCCGCTCCTGAATCCCCCGTGGCAAGGGCTTCAGCAACGCAATGAAGCAGCGCGTCACCACGGCCCCCGTGCGGGCATTGAGCAGCAGCACGCACAGCGATATGACCAGCACGAGCAGCGTTACGCAGACGACCGGGAGAATCCAGTCATGCCGCACGCCGGGCAGAAGTACACGCGTCGGATTCGTCAGGATCAGGGCAACCAGACCAACCACAGTCATCGCCGCCGACAGCATCACCTGGTTGTACAACATGCTGCTCAGGACATTCGTGCCCTTGCCCGTGTGTTTCTTGAGGATGTACCATTTGATGCCCGTGCTCAAGATACCCGGCAGGATCAGGCCGTAAAGCACCGTGACGGAACTAGCGGCAAACAGTGTCCCCACTCCGACGTCGCAACCCTGACGACGGAGGATCAATCGCATCGCCATCGACTGAATCACGAAGAACGTCGCGGCGAAAAGCCACGCGCCGACAAGGTATGACCACCGAGCGGATCGAGCCACCTGCCCCAGCTCGCGCAGATCGACCTGCCGAAACGCATACCAGAGCAACGCGGCCGTGACGAGCAGTCGCGCGACGAGTTTGGCGATGGCTTTGGTTCTGTCAGTCATGCGCACTATCGATCCTGAAGGGCGGGGCGCCGAACGGCACTAGCCGGAGTCCTCTCCTGCGATCAGGACCTTGCGGGAGAAGGTCAGTTGAATCTTGTAGAGCTTGAAGCACAGGGCGCTCCTGGGGAACCACGCGTGCAGCGTCCCGAAGGGTAGCCAGGCCGCAATGCCCGCCAGGAGGATGCCGAGGAAGCCAGATAAGGGACCAGAGAGATAGCAGCTCCGCGACGTCCCGTATCCGGCGCTGATCAGCAACTGCGAGAGCCGTCGCTGCGTCGTGACATAGCCATGCGAGAAATCGCAATTGAAGAACTGCCAGCGCAGGTTCAGGTAGTCGGGAGAACAGACAACGAACTTCCCCCCAGGCGCCAAGCACCGCCGCACCTGCTCGGCAACCGCCAACGCCTCCTTCACGCCGCTCATGTGCTCCAGCACATTGATCATCACCACGTAATCGAATTTCTCCTCCAGCTCGGGCAAGGGCGGCACAATGGCACGGATGACCGTCGCGCCACGGCCCTCCAGCGATTGGGCTAGATGCGGATTGGGCTCGATGGCCGTGTAGTCTATGGAACGCTCGAGACACAGGTCCGCAAACACACCACGGCCCGGGCCGATCTCGAGGACCTTGTCCCCCGCCTTCATGCCGGCAAACTCCAGAATACTCCGCGAGAACCGGCAAGCCACCCACGCGCCCGGACCCGTCGGCTTGTCTTGATGAAAATGGTCGTAGAACGTCGTTTCACTCATGATCTCTGTCCGCCTTTGCGGTCTTCACTGATTTCACGCTCGGCCACGCGCCCCGTCTTCTTCGCATAGACAACGATTATATCTGACCGGCGCAGCAGCGACACCACGATCGTCAACGGCAGGAACAGAAGCCAGAGCAGCGCCGACTGCCTGATACGATTGCGGTGTTTCGGATTGGCGTTATCGCCGTAGACACGGTACTGGAGCGACCCGAGCAGACCCCAGGGCGATCGATCGTAGTAGATGCGCGTCACCGACAGCCCGTGCTGGCTCAGCAATCTTCGGATAGTTTTCGGGGTCCAGATGCACATGTGCCGGGGACAATCCAGATGATACCATTTGTCCTTAAAACGCCGGGCGAAGACGCTGTCGAAATTGGGGATGCCGATAACGCACGTCCCCCCGTCTTTCAAGAGTCGACTCATCGCCGCCACCGCTTCGTTGGGCTTGGCAACATGTTCGAGATACCACCAGGCCGTGATCGCGTCGAAAGTCGCGTCGGAAAAAGGCGCCTCCGTCACAGGGCCCTCGAAAACATCCACACCATAGAGGCGCCGCGCGGTCTCGACCGCCAGGTGTGACACGTCGACACCCTGAACGTGACAACCGGTATCGCCACGCACAGCGTCCAGAAAGGCCCCGCTGCCACAGCCAACGTCCAGCAGTCGCGCGTCGGCATTCAATCGCCGCATGAGCGGCGCCATCACGCGGGCATCGGTGAAACGTCGAAGTTCCGTTCCCAGCAGGGGAATCTTGCGCAGGCCTTCACGCAAAGCCATGAACACACTGCGAGACGTCTTGGATTTATCCGCATGCGGCGCATACGATTCCGGATACAGCAGACCGATGCTCTCGGGTACGACCTGCGGATTCATATACACCAGCCCGCATGCCTTGCACCGCACGTAGGTGAAGCGGCCACCGATGCCGTGAAGACGATCGACGCCCTCGAACAGAAACGTCGCCTCGTCACTGCCGCACAGATCGCAGGCCACTTCGCTGGTTTCAATCACTGACATACGGTTCTCATTGGCTCCCGGGCTCACCATGGCAGCTTCTTCGAGCGAACGTAGCGATGCAGACCCGTCACGAAACCGCGGACCGGCACATATGCCAACAGATAGCCTCCCCAGTTCTCCAGAGATATCGGGCACAGCTTGACGGCCTTGGCATAGTATCGCCTGGCACGCTCGATGTCACCATCGGCCGCCAGCCAGAACCCCGTCAAGAAATACGAGCGCGCATAGCGACGGACGATCCGCTTGCCCAACTGCTCCGCCAGATCGGGATACCGCCGCAGAACGCGCTTCAGCGCCGCTCTGGTCTTGGCGTAGCTCTTGACCTTGTTCGCCTGCTTCGAGGTGCTCCGCGCGTGCCGCCGCCAGCAACCGAGCGGCTCGGGGTAGTAATCCGTTCCGCTCAGATGCGTAACCTCGATCCATTTCATGTAGTCGCTGATCGGCCCCGGCCGCTCGAACGGACCGGTTCGCCGCAGAACATCAGCTCGCACCATAACCGTGATCATCGGCGTAAAGCAATAGTGCAGGGCGAGCATTTCGGCCGTATCCCCCGGTATCACCGGATAGACGTCGCCAAACTTGCCCAGCTCCTGGCCTTGTGAATTGATAATCAGCGCGTCGGCAAAGACCAACCCAAGCTCGGGGTCCTCGTCCAAGGCCCGCACCTGCCGCTCGAAACGCCCGGGCAAGACGAGATCATCGCTATCGACAAAGCAAATGTATTGACCTTGGGCAAGTCCCACTCCTCGGTTCCGCGCGGCGACCACACCTTGATTCTCCTGCGTGTGAATCTGCGCCCGCGACCCAGCATCCCGGGCCACCTCAACCGTGCGGTCGGCGCTGCCGTCGTCAACCATGATAATCTCGAAATCCTGAAAGGATTGCTCCTCGAGGCTGCGCAGGGTCTGGGCGATGTAGTCCTCGTGATTGTACGACGCGATGATCACGGATAGTTTCGGAGCCACGAATCCACGCCCTTATGTCACGACCTTCTCGTAAATCTGGAGATAGCGATCAGCCACCGCACTCCAGGTGAACCTCTCGGCTTGCGCGCGCGCCGCCCGCGACATCGCCGCCAGGGCAGGTCGATCATCGCCCAATGACTTGATGGCCTGAGCGAGCCGCGCCGCCTGAGGCTCGTCCACCACGAGCCCGTTGTCGGTTACCAATTCCTCAACACCCTCGCAACGGGTCGTTACGATAGGCAGTCCGGAAGCCATCGCCTCCAGCATCGCATTGCTCATGCCTTCCTGGACACTGGCACTCACAAAGACATCGTGCCCACGATAGATATCAGGCATCTCCCCGCCATCCACCCGGCCGGCCAGCGTGATCGCATCGCCAAGCCCTTTCTGCCCCATGGCCTGGCGAAGCTCCGCCTCCAGGGCGCCGCCGCCAACGATCGTCAGTGATACATCGCAGCCTTCCTTGCGCAGATGATCGACCGCGTCGATCAATAGCGGCAACCGCTTCGTTTCCGTAAGCCGCCCCACAGTCAGAAGTCGCAACGCGCCCCGGCTGTCACCACCGCTCGTCTCGGCAGGGCCAAATCGTTTCAGATCCACGCCGTTGGGAATCACATCGATCTGCGCCGACGGCATGAAACGAAGCGCCCGAGCCTTGAGCCCTTCGCTGCAAGCCACCAGCGCCGCAGCGCGCCGCCAGATCGGCTTGAACACGAACGGCCCCAGAATCTTGTATTCCAGTTGCAGCCGGGCGTGGCGTCCGGGCACATCCGAGCCACGCAACGAGATCACATACGGCAGCCGACCGGCCGTACGATAGCACAACCAACCCGTGGGAAAGCCGAAGAAAGCATGCGCCACATCGTAGCGTCTCTCACGCAGCAACCGCCGATAGGGACCCTTGGCCCGGCGCAGCCAGGCAAGCACCTCCGACTTACGCCAGAAATGCAAATGCGCCTTCTTGATCCCCACCTTGTGGATCTTGATGTTCGGCGCGAACGTCTCAACCTCGAATCCGGGCTGCGGGGCACACGTCAGCACGTCCACGTGCAAGTCCGCTCGATTCGCATACTCGCCCAGCAAGGCCCGGTGCGCCTGCCCCCCACCGCCACCGATGGGAGGAAACTCATAGTTGAGCATTAGTACGTTCAACGTCCCCATAGCCAGACACAATCCTAACCGGACTCCGGCCCGGTCTTGCGAGCCACAACATAGAAGTTTGTCTGCAACACCAGTGGCAGCTTCGCGAAGTTGATGCGCCCGACCAAAGGCGCCAGCGGTCCCAGTTTCTTGAACTTCCTATACGTGTATTCGTTTCGCAGATCCATCTTCACGAAGCGCGTCTCGAACCCATGCCTTGCCAGTCGCCGTCTCAACTGCCCGGCCGTGTGCAAAGAAGGGTGAGCGCGACGCCACTTCAGCGACCGGTGCGCCAGCGTCTCGAAAATCACATTGCTACACTTGTTCGGCGTCTGAAAGAGATAGTATCCGCCGCCCTTCAGCACACGCCGCACCTCCGAGACGTGCAGGTCGATCCGGGCGATGTGCTCGAACAGATCGAAGCTCAGCACCACGTCGAACGCCTCGTCCTCATAAGGCAACTCCTCCGCCGGCTGCGCCTCCAGTTTGATCGGCGCGTACTTCTTCAACCCATACTCGATCGCCACCGGCGAGATATCGGTGCCGATCGCGTCGTAGCCTTGCTTGCTCAACTCGTGCACCACCGTACCGATCCCGCAACCGATCTCCAGAATCCGGTCGCCGCCCTTGAGCAGGTCCGTCTGAGCCAGGAAATCGAGGTTCGTCTGCAGATTGCCGCGCTGTTCCTTGCCTCGCTCCAGCTCGCCGCGCCAGCCGGTATCGTACAGGTCCTGTTGGTCTTTGAGTTGGTCGTCCATCATCTCTGACATGAGGCGGGCACCCTCCCGGCATCGCGCGGTCCTACTTCCGGACAAAGACAATCTGCCAGATGAACGTCCCGGAAAGATTAGGTTTGTGCCTGAGTGTCGGGAGGCCGAACAACGCTGAGCGTGCCGTTCTGTATTGGTTCAACTCAACCACCTGGTAGTTCTCCATGACGTACTTCCTCAGCGGCGCCAAGGCCTCGTACCGCGCCGCTTCGTCGTCTCCCCAGTTCTTGCGCAGCGTCGCCGTCCAGGACCTGTCGTACGCGGCAATCACTTCCGCATTGAGCGGAAGGAAAGTCACCCGATTCGGACCGGTGAACGAGGCGATCGGCCACAGTTCCAGGCACGGCCGGTCCCACGGAAAATGGTTCTTGCGCGTATCGACAATGAACTTCGGCGGGTCCTTTTCGAATCCGCCCAGAATCTCGCGCACGCGCTCGGCCAGCGTCGACGGAGGCAGCGTGTGCATTGTCCCCTCGAATGGCTTGGGAGCAGAACTAAGTCTCTGCGCCTGAACGTAAATGCCCGGAACCCAGCCCCACACGTACATCCGATCCGTCGGCTCAGAATGCGCGCGGATGTAGTCGCCGGCGTTCTGCCACCCGTATTCGCCACGAACAGCAACCTCCCGCCATTTCTGGAGATAGCCGTTTCGACGTTCCGGCCGACCAGTACGAGCATTCGTGTAGCCACCGCCGTGGTGCGGGCTCTTGGCGACGCCGAAGAACATGTGCCACGACATCCCCAGCATCACGAGAAGCCCGACCAGACCGACGACCAGCCAGCGGCTCTTGTCACGGTCCGACCCCAGACGCCGATCGTAGAGATGAATCAGGTAGCCGCCCAGCATCGCTGCCGAGGCATTCAAAGGCAAGTAATACTGCTCGTACGAGCGCGGGCTGATCCACACAAAAGCCATGTCGAAGAACCACCACACCGCCAGCAGCAAGACCAAAGGCCCGGCTTCGTCACTGGTCTTCTTGCTTTTCTTGGCGGTCCGCCCGCGCCACAGAACGACGAGTCGAGCCAGGATCGCCGCGATAGCCAGGGCGATGGGAAGAATCAAAAGGCGATAGTACCGACCGACGCGCTGATAAGCCTGTTTTCGGGCGGGCGGCTTGAGCGCCTCCCAACTGTCACTGACGTAGCCGGGAAGGAGTCTCAGGATGAAACTGCGCTTCGCCTCGGGTGTCTCCGGGGCAGGCTCGTCCGTTCTAGCGGCTGCCGAATCGCCCTCCGGGGCTTCGCCGGACGAGAATGCCGACATAGCCGGTTCAAGAACGAAGGAATACGGCCAGTAGTGTAGCGGCGTGCCCATGCTCGCGTACCAAATGCAAATCGGCGCCAGAATCGCCAGGCCGCCCGCCGTCAGGAGTAAGAGGTCCTTCCCCGCCGCCTTCCATCCCGTGTGATGCAGAAGCGGCTGGGCAAGAACGAAAAGACCGGTCGCCGCAATGGCCGACAGCCCCGTCTGCTTGAACATCGGGCCCCAGACCAGCGCCGCACCGCACAGCACCGCCCACCACCACTTGCCCTTGAGCTGGTAGAAGACGAAGCAGCAAACGCCCATCACCATGAACGCAATCATGAACTGCTCTTTGACGTTGCCGTACTTGGCGCACAACGGGGCCGACAGATAAACCGACGCCACCGTCACGCTGATAATTCCCGCCAGTGTGCCATACAGCCGCCTGATGGTGATGAACATCAAGACGAGCGCCGCCGCCTGCACGAGCATCTGCAACAACTCAGCGCCGACCTCACTGTATCCGAAAAGCCGCACGCCCAGCATATTGAACAGAAGCGTACCCGCCTGGGCGCTCGGCTTCTCGTCGTACCCGATCCGGGCCCCGGAGAGAATGTGCTTGGCCGAGTACACGTACGAGCCGCTGTCGAACGCGCCGGGCGACTTGAACTCGAAGTACTTGCCCAGAACGAAAGGAACCCCGGCCAGAACGAGCACCAGCCCCACCACCAGCAATGTTCTCTTCCGCTCGTCAAAGAACGGAGCCGAACTCTTGGCCTTCGAGCCCGCAGAGCCCCGACTGGCCGTCTTTCGTTTCGGAATCTTCGTCATCCATTCTCTCCACGGCCATCCGACGCATCAAGGACCTCCCTGACAACATACGTCGGCCTGTTCTGTGACTCGTGATACGTGCGCACCAGCAGCTCAGCCAGCAACCCCATCAGGATAAACTGCACCGCCGTGATCAGCAGCACCGCCGACAGCAGCAGCAGCGGGTTGCCACTCATGTCCGTCCCCGAATTGACCTTCTGCGAAACCACCAGCAATCCGAACAGAATGGCCAGGACCCCTGAAAGGCCGCCCAGGCCCCCGAAAATGTAGATCGGCTTGGTCGAAAATGACCCGAGGAACTTCACCGTAATCAAATCCAGAATCACCTTCCACGTCCGGGCCAAGCCATATTTGGCCACCCCCGCCGTCCGCGGCCGATGGTTCACCACACACTCAGCGATCCGCGCCCCACTCCAACTGGCCAGCGCCGGGATGAACCGGTGCATCTCGCCATAGAGCCTCGTCTCGGCAAGGACCTCCCGTCGATAGGCCTTCAGCGTGCAGCCGTAGTCGTGCAGCTTGACCCCCGTGATCGTGGAAATCACCCAGTTCGCCATCCGCGACGGCAGCCGCCGCGTCAGGGCGCTGTCGTGACGCTTCTTGCGCCAGCCACTGACAACGTCATACCCCTCGTTCAGCTTGTCCACCAGCATGGGAATGTCGGCCGCATCGTTCTGAAGGTCACCGTCCATCGCAATGATGATATGACCCCGGGCATGGGCAAAGCCGGCGCTCAGCGCAGGCGTCTGCCCGAAGTTCTTACGGAAGCGAATCACCCGAACCCTGGGGTTGGCCTGGTGCAACTCTTTCATGATGCTGAAGCTGTCATCGGTGCTGCCGTCGTCGACGAGGATGATCTCGTAATCGTACCGCCCGTCCACCGCCCCGTAGATCTGATCGTACAACGGGCGAAGGTTGTCCTGCTCGTCGAGCAGCGGCACGACCACCGATAGCTCGATTTGACCGTCGTCATGCGTCACTGTGCCAACGTCCTAAAACATATCGCGGGTGTTGATGAACCCTATCGTAATCCGAGCGAGGCGATTATGCAATGCGCCGCAAAATCAGTCCCATCAATGAATTATCGGCGATCGAGCCCCGGCGTGTGAGCAAAATATGCCCCGGCAAGGCACTTGTGGGACAATTCGACGCCATCCGGGCCGCCGGCGCGAGTTCGCAGGCGGAGCGACAGGAACGGAAGGCGTCGAAATACTTTTGCTTTGACGGCGACTAACATATTAACTATCGTCTCAGTCAAGAGTTGCGCCGGGCCGGGGATAGGAAGGTCCCGGCAAACCAGGGCAGCGCCAGGTTGTGGTCGGGCCAACGAAAAGGACGAACGATATGCCCTATGACATCCTCTATATAGCACTGATTCTGGCGGCGGCCATTCTGGCGTTCCTGCTCGGCAGGAAGCTCGCCGGACGCTCCGACACCCAGACCAAGACCACCACCTCCCTCATCCGATCCATCCAGGCCATCGCCGAGTTGGCCGTCCTCGAGTATGTCACCGAGGGCGTCGCCGAGATCAAAGAGAAGAAAACCAACCTCATCACCGTCCGCTGGAAGCGGGGCCTGCTCCGATACACGGCCAAGCTGAAGGTCGGATTCGACCTCGAACGACTCGACTACAACATCGACGACGAAGGCAAGAGCATTCGCATCGCCCTGCCCACACCGAAAATCCTGAGCTGCGAAATCTACAACCGCAAATTCTACAAGCTCCCCCTCGAAAAGGCCGAAAACGTGCCCTGGAAGTTCGATATTATCCAGGATTTCAGCTCCGACGAGGTCCTCGCCCTCGACGACGAGGCCAGGGACAGCGCCCTCAAGAACGTCAACGAGTTCTACGTCCTCGACCTCCTCCGCGACAAAACCAAGCTCGCCTTCAAGAAGATCTTCTCCCTGTCACACCCCGACTACGCCACCGAAATCGCCATCCTCAGCGACGAGACCACCCAGCCCCAGGCCGCCCTCCCCCCCGAATCAACCGCCCGCGAGGAAGGCCCCAAGAAGTAAGTACAGCCGTGCTCCATCCGGCGCAGTTTTTCCTTCTGAGATCGGCTGCTTGCCCTTATCATACCCCCATGCTTGAGAAGGGGTTGGTTCAAGTCTATACGGGCAACGGCAAGGGCAAAACAACGGCCGCCTTTGGCCTGGCCTTGCGCGCGGCCGGACAGGGCAACAAGGTCCTGATCTACCAGTTCCTCAAACCCCCCTCGCTCGATGTCGGCGAACGCTTCGCCCTGCAACTGGGCGCCGTACGCATCCGCGTCGAGGCCCTGGACGAACAGTGGGACATGGCCGCTTCGTTCGATGACGCCGAGTCCGTCGCACGAACACGCGCGGCCATCCACGACGCCCTGGTCAGGCTGACCGAAACGGCCGAAAAGCGATTCTACGACGTCCTGATCCTCGACGAGATCGTCTTCTGCCTGTCACACGATCTGGCGATACTGGAAGATATCAAACGCCTGATCGACCGGCGAGACCCGGCCGTCGAGATCGTCCTCACCGGCCGCGACGCAACCGTCGAACTCGTCGAACTGGCCGATCTCGTCACCGAAATGAAGTGTATCAAGCATCCATTTGACAAAGGCGTCCCCGCCCGTCGCGGCATCGACTATTAGCCCGCGCGGGGACCGCAGGCATTGGCAAGGAGACAATCGTGTCAAAAAACGTGGCCGCCATCATCTGTGCCGCCGGCCCCGGCAGCCGCTTCGGAGGCAAGAGAAAGAAACAATTCGTCGACGTCGGCGGCAGAGCCGTTTTCGTCCGCAGCATCGAGCTGTTCGACAGTCGTGACGACGTCAAGCAGATCCTCCTGGGCATCTCCGAGGAAGACGAAGAGATCGTCAGCGTCAAATGGGGCGCCAATCTCAAGTTCTTTGGCGTCAAGACCTTCTTCGGCGGCGCCGAGCGCTTCGACACCATCAAGAAGGCCCTCGAACTGCTCAAAGACGACATCGACCTCGTCGCCGTCCACGATGCGTGCCGGTGCTGCACGACGGATAAGCTCGTCGGCGAAGTAATCGCCGCCGCAACCAAGACCGGAGCAGCCATCCCCGCCTGCCCCGTCACTGCGACCCTCAAAGAAGCTGCCAACGGCCTCATCACCCGCACCGTCGACCGCGCCGGCCTCTTCGAGGCCCAGACGCCCCAGATCTTCGAGAAAGCCCTGCTCCAGAAGGCATACGAAAACCTCGACAACCTCGACAAGGCCAGTGTCACCGACGACGCATTCCTCGTCGAGGCCCTCGGACACGAGGTGGCGATCGTCCAGAGCGACTCGTCCAACATCAAGATCACGCGCAAGAGCGATATCCCTCTCGCCGAGGCCATCATCAGGGCCCGTCCGAAGGCCAAGCCCGAAGGTCCCATAGGTCCCTATATCGAGGCCCAGTGGTAGCCGCCGGCCCGGCTCGCAGAAGGATTTGCGGTTTTTTCGCTTGACAACGCCGGCATAAACGGGTATAATAGTGGCACTATGAGGCAGAATTATCGCTACAACTTTAGCTATTGGTGGTGGCCCCAGGACATATTTCCGACGGGCGAGCGATAATTTGCCATAGATATATCGCGAAGAGAAAACACAAGACGCAGCCTGTTGGAAACGACGGGCTGCGTTTTTTTTTTGTTGGTCTTCGCGTGGCCTGCCAGTAGAAACTGAACTGTTTGAGAGCTGGACTATGGACGATTATCGACAGATCATACAAGGTGCCGAGCCGGGCCAGATCGTTCCGATCGTCAAGCGGATCGACATGGGCGACCCCCTCGATTTCTTCTCCAAGCTCACCGACTACGGCCGGGCCAAGAACTGCTGCCTCCTCGAGTCCCGAGAGTACCTCACCGGCACCGGGGCCCTGAGCTTCGGCACCGCCCGACCCGCCCTCTACATAACCGGGACAGGTTCCGACTTCACGATCCAGGCGCTAACGAAAACAGGCAAGCGCATGCTCCAGTACCTGGCCGGCGATCAACAGCGCTTCGCCTTCTGCCAATCCGTCGACATCACGGACGAGACCATCACAGGCCGCATCAAGGAAATCAAAGAAACGGTCGACGAGCAGACTCGCCTGCAAAGCACCAATCAAATGGACGTGCTCCGCGCCGTCGCCTTCGCCTTCCGCCTCGCCAGCCAGCCCTTCCGCGTCACCTGCGGCCTGCTCGGCGCCCTCAGCTATGATTTCGTCGACCAGTTCGAGAAGCTCCCCGCCAACGACCACGACGTCCTCGGCAACCCCGACTACGAACTCTACTTCGCCGACAATATCTTCCTGATGGACCACGAGCACAACCAGGGCTACATCGTCGTCAACTGCATGATTACCAATGGCGACCGCGAAGCCGTCGTCGCCGAGGCCCAGGACACCTTCGACTACTACTTCAACATGGCCCGCTTCGAACCGCCCAAGGGCAAACGGCACACAGACGCCCTGCCGGCCGCAACAACGGACACCGTCCAAAGCGAATACGAAGACATGGTCCGCTCAGCCAAAGAGCACATCATCGATGGCGACATCTTCCAGGTCGTGCTCAGTCGCACCCTGGCCGAGCCCTGCCCCGACGAACCACTGGACGTCTACAAGCGACTCCGCAAGCTCAACCCCTCTCCCTATATGTTCTATCTCAACATGCCGCGCGCCGCGCTGCTCGGATCGAGCCCCGAGTTGAACCTCCGCGTCAGCGGGACCGGACCGCGCCACGTCGAGATCAGACCGATCGCCGGTACCAAGCCCCGCGGCCGCATCAACGGCGCCATCGATCCGGACACCGATTTCCGCTACGAGGCGGAGCTCAAGCTCGACCGCAAGGAACTGGCCGAGCACATGATGCTCGTCGACCTCGCCCGCAACGACATCGCCCGCGTCGCCGCACCGGGCAGCCGCGTGGTCACCGAACTCCTCACCGCCGAAAAGTACGAATCCGTCCAGCACCTCGTCAGCAACGTCAAAGGCACCTTGCGCGACGACCTCGACGCACTCAGCGCCTACCTCGCCACCATGAACATGGGCACCCTCACCGGCGCCCCAAAGATCGAGGCGATGAAGATCATCCGCCGCCTCGAGAAGAACAAACGCGGCTACTACGGCGGCGCCGTCATGTACCTCACCGTCGACGGACAGTTCGACAGTTGCATCACCATCCGCAGCCTGCAGGTGCGCGACCACACCGCCTACATCCGCGTCGGAGCCGGAATCGTACACGACAGCGTACCCAAAACAGAATTCGAAGAAACCCAACACAAGGCGGGATCGTGCCTCAAAGCCATTCGAGGACAACAGTAGCACCTATCTTCATCGGGCAGGGCCGCGAATGCCTGTCCGCATAAAAGGGCAGACCGATGCAAGCAGCAGACAACAAAGTCCTGTTCATCGACAACTTCGACTCGTTCACGTACAATCTCGTGGACGACTTCGGCAAGCGCCATTGCCAGACGAAGGTCTATCGCGCCGACACGCCCCTGGAAAAACTGAAGACCATCGCCCAACAGCTCGACCCGGATCTGGTCATCATCTCCCCGGGCCCGGGCAACCCCGACACCGCCGGCGTCTCCCTCGAAGCCGTCGACTACTTCAAAGGCAAGGTCCCCATCTTCGGCGTCTGCCTCGGACACCAGGTCATCGTCCAATACTTCGGTGGCACCATCGGCCACGCCCCCGACCCCATGCACGGCAAGCCCTCGCGCGTCACCCACAACGAAAAGGGCCTCTTCGCCGGCATCGAAAACCCCCTCCAGGCCGGCCGCTACCACAGCCTCATGGCCCAGCAGCTACCCGATTGCCTCGAAAAAACCGCCGAGTTCGAAGGCGTCGTCATGGGCGTCCAGCATCGCGAACTGCCCATCTTCGGCGTCCAGTTCCACCCCGAAAGCATCCTGACCCCCGCAGGGGGCAAGGTCATCGAAAACGTACTGCAAATCGCAGCCGCGAGAAAGCAAACGGTGGGGAGCTAAAAAATGGCAGCCATCACGCAATACCTGGAGATCCTGCTCAAAGGCGACGACCTCACGTTCGAACAGGCCCAAGCCCTGCAAGACACAATCTTCGCCGGCGAAGTCCCCGAGGCACAGGTCGCCGCCTTCCTCACGGCCATGCGCGCCAAAGGCGCCACCGCCAACGAGATCGCCGGCCTGGCCAAGTCGATGCGCGACCGCGTCGTCAAAGTCGAAACCGGCCTGGACAACATCGTGGACATCGTCGGCACAGGCGGCGCCGCCGTCAAGACGTTCAACGTCTCCACCGCCTCGGCCCTCGTCGCCGCCGGCGCAGGCGCCCACGTAGCCAAACACGGCAACCGCGCCATCACCAGCAAATGCGGCTCAGCCGACGTCCTGACCGCGCTCGGCGTCAAGATCGACCCAACGCCCGAAGTGATCGCCGAATGCGTCCGCGAAGCGCACGTCGGCTTCATGTTCGCCCCCATGTTCCACCCGGCCATGAAGTACGTCCAGCCCATACGCAAGGCCCTCGGCTTCCGCACCGTCTTCAACATCCTCGGACCGCTTGCCAACCCGGCCCTCGTGCCCTCGCTCGTCCTCGGCGTCGCCGACGAATGCCTCCTGGAGACGATGGCACAGGCCCTCAAGACCCTGGGCACCCGCTACGCCATGGTCGTTCACAGCAACGGACTCGACGAAATCAGCACCGCCGGCATCACCAAGATCGTCGAACTCAAAGACGGTCAAATGCAGCCCAAGGAACTGAACCCCGCCGACCTCGGCATCGCCCCGGGCGTGTTGGATGGTTTGGTCGTACAGGACGCCGAAGCCAGCGCTGCCATCGTCCGGAGCGTCGTCGAAGGCAAAGAGCGAGGCACCGCCCGCGACATCGTCGTCCTAAACGCCGCCGCCGGCATCATCGCCGGCCGACTCGCCAACGATTTCACCGAGGCGATTCCCCTGGCCCAGTCGTCCATCGACGACGGCAAAGCCATGAACTGTCTTGAAAAACTAATCGAGGTTTCCAACAAGGGCTAACCCCCTGCCAACACCGGACAAGTAACATGCTGATACCAAAAGTCAAAATCTGCGGCATTACGAACTACGAAGATGGCCTGGCAGCCATGGAGATGGGTGCCGACGTACTCGGGTTCAATTTCTATCACCCCAGCCCGCGCTACATCACGCCGGAAACCGCCGCGCGGATCATCAACAGACTGCCGGCCTTTGTGGACGTAGCCGGGGTGTTCGTGAACAGCTCACTCGAAGAGACACGCGAAATCGCCAGCCAGTGCCAGCTCGACTGGATCCAATTGCATGGCGACGAGAACGCCGAGTTCTGCCGCTGGCTCGCCTACGATAGCACCAAGACAATGAAGGCGATCCGCGTCAAGGACGCCGACGACCTCAAGCAAGTCGACGAGTATTTCACCGATGCCGTTCTACTCGACGCCTACGATCCCAACAAGTACGGCGGCACCGGCCTGACCTTCGACTGGAACATCATCGGCCATATCGGCAAGCGCATCTTCCTCGCCGGTGGAATCAATCCCGACAACGCCGTCGCCGCCGTCGAACTCGGCGTCTACGGCATCGACGTCTGTAGCGGAATCGAGGCCGAGCCAGGCAAAAAAGACCACGCGAAGATGAAGCAGCTCTTCGAAAACATACGCCACCTGCGCGCATAGGTCCCATACGTCCTATGGGTCCTATGCCCTTGAAAGGACACCAACGCATGAAACACAGAGGCAGATTTGGCGACTACGGCGGCTACTACGTCCCCGAAGTCCTCATCCCCGTACTCGAGGAGTTGGAAGAAGCATTCGACCGCTTCCGCGACGACCCGGCATTCGTCGCCGAACTGGCCGAGCTTTCCACTTACTACGCGGGCCGCCCCACCCCCCTCTACCACGCGAAACGCTTCAGCGAGCACGTGGGCTTCAAGGTCTATCTCAAACGCGAAGACCTCCTGCACGGCGGTGCCCACAAGGTCAACAACACCCTCGGACAGGGCCTGCTCGCCAAATACATGGGCAAGACCAAGCTCATCGCCGAGACCGGCGCCGGCCAGCACGGCCTCGCCACCGCCATGATCGGCGCCCTGCTCGGAATGGAAACCAAGATCTTCATGGGCGTCACCGACGTCGAGCGACAAAGCGTCAACGTCCACAAGATGAAGCTCTGCGGCGCCGAGGTCATCCCGGTCGAAGGCGCAACCGGCACCCTCAAAGACGCCATCAACGACGCCCTGCGCTACTGGACGGCACACGTCACCGACACATTCTACCTCTTTGGCACCGCCGCCGGACCACACCCCTACCCGATGATCGTCCGACATTTTCAAAGCTGCATCAGCGCCGAGGCGCGCCAACAGTTCCTCGACCAGATCGGACGCCTGCCGGACATGGTGGTCGCCTGCGTCGGGGGCGGCAGCAACGCCATCGGCGCCTTCGCCCACTTCATCGACGACAAGGACGTCAAGCTGATCGGCGTCGAAGCCGGCGGGGAAGGCGTAGCCACGGGAAAACACGCCGCCAGTATCGTCGCGGGCACGCCGGGCGTTCTCCATGGCGCACGGTCCTATCTGCTCCAGGACAGCGACGGCCAGGTCCTCGACACCGAATCCATCAGCGCCGGCCTGGATTATCCGGGGGTCGGCCCCGAGCACTGCTACCTGAGTGACATCGGGCGGGCCGAATACGTCGCGGCCGAGGATGCCGACGTGCTGGAAACCTTCGGCCTCTTGACACGCATCGAAGGCATCATCCCGGCACTGGAGAGTTCACACGCACTCGCCTACGTCGCCGGCCTAAAAGGCACGCTCGACCCGGAGACCATCGTTATGGTCAATCTCTCCGGCCGAGGCGACAAGGACGTCGGCATCGTGGAAGCCCATCGACCCCTGGAATAGGTCCTGTTGGACCTATAGGACCCATTGCTATCGCACTTGAGACAGGGCACAGAATGATGAAATCATATCGTGACGTCTTCGCCGAACTGAAAGCCCAAAAGCGAGCGGCCTTGATCCCCTTCTTCGTCGTCGGCGATCCCGACTTCGACACCAGCCTCGCCGTGGTCAAAGCCGCCATCGACGCCGGCGCCGACGTCCTCGAACTGGGCATCCCCTTTTCCGATCCCATCGCTGACGGCCCCACCATTCAAAAGGCCGACATCCGCGCCGTCCGCAGCGGCATGAACGTCCGCAAGGCCCTGGAGTTCATCAAGGCCGTCAAGGCCCACCGTGACATCCCCATTGGCCTGCTCATGTACTACAACCTCATCACCCACTACGGCATCGAGCAATTCTTCCAGGATTTCCACGCCGCCGGAGTAAACAGCGTCCTCGTCGCTGACCTCAGCATCGACGACGCAGACGAAGTCCTCGGCCCCGCCCACGCCGCCGGACTCGACTCCGTCTTCATGGTCACCCCCATCACAGCACCGCAGCGCATGAAGCAAGTCGCCGCCAGAACCACCGGCTTCATCTACACCGTCTCCCTGCTCGGCGTCACAGGCAGCCGCGACGCCCTGTCCGGCTCGGTCGAAGGCCTCATCCGTCAACTCAAAAGCCTCGCCGATGTGCCGGTCTGCGTCGGATTCGGCATCAGCAAACCCGAGCACGCCCGCGCCGTGGCCGACGCCGGCGCCGACGGCGCCATCATCGGCTCCCGCATCGTCTCCATGATCGAGTCGAACCTGGGCCGGCCCGATAAGATGATCGCCGAGATCACCGCCTTCTTAACCGACGTCAAGACCGCTCTCGCCGCCCCCGCATAATCGCGACCCCAGCAGGGTCCACCCCCAAAACAGACGTCGCCCCCAATCCACCCGATCCTATTCTGCCCCCGCAGCGAACATTCCCCGCCCGCAGCCAGTAACAACCTCTACACCTGAGGCTAGAAAACTGGTGGGATAGGACAAAACGGTCGAAAGAGGTAGCAAAGCGTATATGACCCCAGCTATTAGGAGGATCTCGTCATGAAGCGGAAAATCATTGCAGTCGCGGCCCTGGTGGCCATCGTCATCTCCAACTCGATCGCCCTGGCCCAGCCGGGCCCCGCGACCAGACCGGGCGAGCCCAGAAGACCAGCACCGCCCGAGCAGCGCCAAACCGCCCGCCTGCGCCAGCAGATGAGCGAGCTGAAGGCCAGCCACGCCGCCCTGGTCACCGAACTTCAGGCCATCCACGCCGCGGCCGTCAAGGAGAAGGCCACCAAGACAGCCGACCAACTGGAAAAACTCATCGCCAGACGACAGAAGGCGTTCGACAACCGCATCGAGCAGCTCACCCGGCAACAACAGAGACTCCAGCGCGCCATGAGAGGCCGCATGGAACGACCCGAACGCCCCGAAAACCGAGGCAGGAAAGCACCCGACTTCAAGCTCAGCAGCTTCGACGGCCGCAGCGTCTCCCTCTCACAATTCGAGGGACGCATCGTCGTCCTCGAGTGGTTCAACATGGATTGCCCCTTCTCCAAGTATCACTACGAGACCAAGCCCACCATGCCCGACCTGGCCAAAAAGTACAAGGACAAGGAGGTCGTCTGGCTAGCCGTCAATAGCACCAGCAGCACCACCCCCCAGGCCAACACCGCCTTCGCCAAAAAGCACAAACTGCCCTTCCCCATCCTCGACGATCGCTCCGGACGCGTCGGCCGCGCCTACGGCGCCCGCACCACGCCCCATATCTTCGTCGTGGACAGAGACGGCTACGTCGCCTACCAGGGAGCCATCGACAGCGCCCCGATGGGAAAGGTCGAGGCCGGTGCCGGGACAATCGGATACGTTGACAAGGCGCTGGAGGAGCTAACGACCGGCAAGCCGGTAACCACACGCGCCACGACCCCCTACGGCTGCTCCGTCAAGTACGGCCGTTGATCGGCAGACACCGACGCGCACATTGCAGGGGCAGATCCTTTAGCCCCCCGCGCGTCAGCCAATTCATCGATAAGCACGCGAGCCTCTGCCCCCCGGCAGGGGCTCGTTTCTTAGAATCGCGCCCTTTCCAAAGCTCCCGCGTCTCGCTTGCCGTGCGGCTTGCGGCCGGCGAAATCGCGCAAAAACGGCCCGTCGAACTGCCACGCGTACAACTCTTCGATACTGGTCTTCGCATCGCCCAGCGTCCCGAGTGATATCCGCAGGAACTCCACGGCTCCCTTGAGGCACTTGCCCTCCGGCGTGCCGCAAACGTACAGATCGCTGTCATTAGCGATCGAAACGGACCCGATGCCGGGCCCCGACACGTCACGCCGCCCGTCGACGTAAATCGTAAGTCTCTCACCGGCGCGGTCCGCCTCCGCGATCACATGATGCCATTGCCCATCATTGATCGCCTCGCCGCTGACAAGCTCCGCCCCACCACCCGAAGCCTTAACGGCGAACACCAGCCGACCCGCCCCGTCAATCGTCAGCCCGTAGCCCGTCTCAGCCATCTTCGCCACCACAACACCGTCCCGCGACCGCGTCTTGAAGGTCACCTCGATGCAGAAATTGGAATCCCACACCTGGGGGCTCTTGAAATCCTTCCCGCTGACTTTCCGGTCCTCTTTCTGTCCGCCCTTGTCCCAGCGGTACCGAATCGGAATCGTCAGCGTCTGGTTCAGTTTGTCGTTCGAACAGACGGCGTATTGGCCTTCGCCATTGAAAGTGCACGCACCCTCGGTCCAGTCTTCCAGCGGACCGTCCACGTAGTTGTCTTCGGTGATGTTCACACCCGTCAGCGGAAACATCGGCTGCTGGTAGTACCGGTCCCTAACGTAATAGTACGGCGTCATATACCAGTGCTCGTCGATGATGCGCGTCGGATCGTTGCCGGCCGGGTAGAAGTTCCACTCGCCCACCGTCGCATACAGAGGCCAGGGCACGAAACACCGCACGCCCCGATCGATCGCGGGCGAATGCTCTGTCAGACTGAAGTCCCCATGCGCAGGGTCCTTCATCACCGCTCGATCCGCGACGACGCCCAGGTCCGAAGCAATTGATCTGACCTCCGCCAGTGCGGCTTGACACGCGGCAAACGTAACGTGCCACTTCCCCGACGATTTGAAAGCACCGTACTTGCCCGTGATCTCGTGAAAGACATTGCCGGTAAACGCATTCGTCTCCAGCGCGTAATCGGTCTCGACCTTCCCCGCGTCCCGCTCGTTGCCATCCTCTGGCGTCTTGGCAGGTTTGGTGTGCCAGAAGACCCAGTCGCTGATGCTGTCCCAGACGTTGCCCATGAACTTGTTGCGCCCCGCCTGCGGCGCCTGCCGCCGCGTGCCCTTGACGAAGCTGTACGCCGTGTTGTTGAAGAACATATTCTGATAGCTGATGATCTCCTGGAACATCGTCGTCGCGCCGTGCGGGCTCAGGATGTCGTTGCTCAGCCCCCAACCGATATTGTTGAAGTAGTAGTTCTTGAACGCGCCGTCCAGATAGTAGGCCATGCCGAACCGCGCGCCCCCGGGCGTCTTCGAGGTCTTGTCCGAGATCCAGTGGTCGTAGCGATACCCCCCCGGATTGCCCGAGACGTTGTTAAACACATACGCGCTGCCCCCCTGCCACGTCTCGATATTCCCGCAATCGTCACCCGTGCGAATCGAATCGGTCACCTTGTTCTGGTAGATGAGAATGCGCGTCAGCGGACAGTCGCGCACGTTGCCGCTGATCTTCGCGCCGCGCACGTTGATACCCGCGTGATACGCGCGCTCCACGACGTTGCCCGCGATCTCCAGCGCCTCGGCGTTATCCACATTGATGGCATTCGCTGCCCCCACCCGCGGCGAGCGCAGCCCGGTCCGGTACAGGTAGTTCCGCAAAATCTTCACGTCGAACAAATGCCCCGCCCGGTCGGGCAGCGTATCACCCCACAGCAGGCCCTCTTCAATACTGATGCCGTGGTGATCGGTCTCGCGAAATTCGCAGTCGCGCACGACAATGCGATCGATGCGATCACCCGGGTTCACCGCTTTCATCAGCACGCCACTGTTGATGTGCTCGAATCGGCAATTCGCTACCGTAATAGCATCCGCCGGACCCCAAACCCGGATGCTGGCCGGGTAGATATGCTCCTTCAGCCGGAACTTGTTCGAGTATTGCCACGGAATCTCGGTCAGGTTCCACGAGACATTGGCAAAGCGAAACGTCAGCCCGCTAACGACGATGTGGCTCTGCCCCGTCAGATCGAGCAGCGTCGCGTCCTTCCCCACCTCGATCACGGCCGTGTTGGGGTTCCGCCCGTTCGGAAGGATGAGATGCAGCGTGCCACCGGCCCCCTTCTTCTCAAACCAGTATTCGCCGCGCGGGTCGTCGAGATAGTGCGGCTTGTCCTCCAGATAATACCGATGGTTCCGGCTGATGATGCGAGACGTCGCGCTGCCCAGGTAGCCTTCGAAACCCAGCGCGTGCTGTTCGGCGTCGAAACCTTGCACGTAGGACGGATAAGGCGTCCCATCGACCCAGCCAAACTCCGCCCACAGGATCGCCCCCATATAGAGTTCCTCAGGGCCCCTGATGTGCTCCGTGTCCTTGCCCATCGCCAGCGTCTTGCGCCCGTCCTCGGACTTCATCGTCAAGTTGAAATAAGGATGCCCCGGATTGTCCCAGTGCCACCACTCGCTCTTGACGTCCTCCGGATCAGACACAGTCCAGTTGGGCATCCGCGCCAGCGGAATGCGCGTGATCCTGCCGTCCCTGGAAGCCGACTTACCGGCCGCCTGCACCAGGTACACCGTGCGCGGGGCAAAATCCAGCGCGATGGTCCACACATTCTCGCCCTGCGGGATGTCCCGGTTTGTCGCCCCCTTCCGCCATCCACCCGTGATCCGATACCCCCCGGAAATAACCGCCTCCCCCTCGCCCCACCCCGGATCGCTGGTCAGGCGGATCGGATTGTCCTCGCCACCGGATCCACGCCCGCGCATCGTGCCTCGGTAATACACGCCCCGTTTGAACACGTAAGTGTGAATCCCTTCACACTGTCGCGCGCGGGCCGACGCGCGCGAGTCCCACGGATGATGTCGCCACGCCGTCCGCCGGGTCAGGCCATCGTTCGCATCGTCTCCCCCTTCATAATCGATGTAGCGCACCGAATCACCTGTCTCAAGGCGAAACGCCCGCGGCGCCCATTCGATGTCACCCGTCGCAGAAACCTCAGCATAATCCTTCTGCCAGCTAAAGCCCTCCGCACGCACCCAAGCGTTTCCAACCGTCAGCAGAACAGCCGCCGCGATACCAAACCAAATCCTCATGTCCACCGTCTCCGAGAACAAAACCATCTGCAATTCGAAAAGCCCGTCCAACCCATAGTACGCCCAATCGCCCCGAAGACAAGAAGCCATCCCAGAACCTGTTTTGTGACGAGATCGAGCGAGAAGTTCGTGGGCAAGGCGGCAGGTGGAAAAGGCTCGGAGGCGTGCTGGTGCACGTCGAGAACCTTTTTCGCCGATAACGCAGACCCACGGACTTCGCAGCCGATCGCAGTAGAAAGAGGTTCTGGGATGGCTTCTAGCAATATTGACAGCGGCCCGGCCCATGTGATAGCCTCCGTCATTGACCATCGATGCCTCCAGCCCCGCGGCAGGACATCGATCGAGGCGACCCACCCGAAGACGGGAGACAAGCAATGAGGCAACACACGCACAACGCCACATCACCGGCCACCTGGATCGTCATCGCCGCCCTGCTGCTGGCCACCAGCCTGGCCCAGCCCGCCGCCGCCCAGGCCGCCGAACAACTGACCTACACCGATCTCGTCAAGCGCCTGACGGACCTCGAGCACCTCGCCACCCTGCCCCAGCCCGGAGAGAAATGTGCCCAATGGTCGAGCTGGGACCGCCGCAGCAAGTACGACGCCACCACCGATCGCTACATAGACTGGGACGCCAACGGCGACGGCGCAGGCATCATCCGCAAAGAAGGCGACGAACTCGTCTTCGCCGAGATCGAAGGACCCGGCGTCATCTGGCGCATCTGGTCCGCCCTCGCCAAAGAAGGACACGTCAAAATCTACCTCGACGGCGCCGCCGAACCCGCCGTCGACCTGCCCTTCATCGGATACTTCAACCTCGAAAACGAACCCTTCACCTACCCCGCCCTCGTCCACCAAACCGCACGAGGCCAGAACTGCTACGTCCCCATCCCCTTCCAGAAATCCTGTAAGATCACCGCCACGGGCGACTGGGGAGCGTACTATCACTTCACCTATACCACCTACCCCAAAACAACCGCCCTGCCCACCTTCTCCCGAAAGCTATCCGCCGCCGAAAGCCGCGCCCTCGATCGCGCCAACGCCGCCCTCTCAGGTGGGGGCCACGGCTCACGCCTCCGCCGCCCGCGCCAGCAACGCGTCGAGAAAGAGCTGACGATAAAACCCGGGACAACCGCCACCGTCCTCCAACTCGACGGCGCCCAGGCCATCACCGATATCGACGTCGCCGTCGACCTGCCCGAGCCACCCGAGCAATACGACGCCCTCAGAGAGCTCGTCCTCCACATGTACTGGGACGGCCAGGACAAGCCCAGCGTCTGGACCCCCCTCGGCGACTTCTTCGGCACCGCCCCCGGCATCAACCAGTACAAGTCACTACCCCTGGGCATCACCGACCGCGGCATGTATTGCCACTGGTACATGCCCTTCGCCAACGGCGCCGCCATCAAGCTCACCAACGACGGCGACACCGCCCGCACCGTCCGCTTCCTGATCAGGCACGCCCCGCTCGACAAACCCATCGACACCCTCGGCCGCTTCCACGCCAGGTGGCATCGCGATGCCTTCCTGCCCCAAGACGCCGAACGCCGCAAGATCGACTGGACCATGCTCAAGACCGAAGGCCGCGGCCGATTCTGCGGAGTCATGCTCCACGTCTGGAACCCACGCGGAGGATGGTGGGGCGAAGGCGACGAGAAGTTCTTCATCGATGGCGAGAAGTTCCCCTCCACCTTCGGCACCGGCTCAGAAGACTACTTCGGATACGCCTGGTGCGACCCCGAACTCTTCCAGAACTGCTACCACAACCAGACCATCAGCATGCAAAACCGCGGACACATCTCCGTCAACCGCTGGCACATCGCCGACAACGTCCCCTTCCAAACCGCCTTCGAAGCCGCCATCGAAAAGTACTACCCCAACGACCGCCCCACCCTCTACGCCGCCACCGCCTACTGGTACCAGGCCCCCGGCCAAACCGACCCCTACCAACCCGTCCCCCTCGCAGACCGAAAAGGCTACTGGCACCCCATCGAAGTCTTCAAAGTCAAAGGCGCCATCGAAGGCGAGCAGCTACCCGTCCTCAGCAAGACAGGAGGCAACACCACCAAGCAAGACATGTACGGCTTCGGACCCGAATGGAGCAACGACAAGCATCTCTGGTGGACCGGCGCCCAGCCCGGCGACACCCTCGAACTCGCCCTCCCCGTCGAGAAAGCCGGCACCTACCGCATCAAGATGCAGCTCACCAAGGCCATCGACTACGGCATCGTCCAGTTCTACCTCAATGGCGACAAGCTCGGCGATCCCATCGACCTCTTCAACCGAGGCGTCATCCCCACCGGCGCCCTGGACTTCGGAATCCGCGAACTGCCCCGCGGCGCCCACCGACTCAAAGTCGAAATCCTCGGCGCCAACGAGAACGCCGTCAAGAACTACATGCTGGGCCTCGACTACATCAAGCTCGAAGACACCGCCTCAGGCTTCTACCTGCCCGAAGACCCCGACTACACCATCCTTGATTCCGCCGCCGATTCCGTCCGCTTCACCACCGAACGCACCCTCATCGAGTACAAAGGCAACCTCGCCTGCAAATCCAGCTTCGTCGACAAAGACGGCAACATCATGGGCTGGCACGATTTCGGCAACCTCGAAGGCCCCGGCTGGGCCGCCAACGCCGCCGGCGGCGCCTGCGAACTCTACGCCTACGCCCTCCACAACCGCGACCCCGCCCTCCAGCAAAAAGCCCTCGCCCTCCTCGACCACGTCCTCCAGGATGGCTTCATCAACCACGACACCGGCTTCATCACCGGATACCGCGAAACAACCACCAACAAATTCTGCCTCAACTACCAACACAAAAACAACTGGTTCTGCCCCGGCTCCATGGCCCGCATCGCCTACCAGCTCCTCCTCTTCAGTGACCTCCTCGAAGGTGATCGCCGCGATAAGACACGCGCCATCGCCCTCAAGACCGCCCAATGGATCGATGCGAACGTCAAGCCCACCGCCAACGGATGGTACCCCCGCCGCTGTAAACCCTCGGGCGAGCATTACCCGCAGAACGCTTACGGCGACGGAGATATCCTCTTCGAAACTAGCGGTGACGGCCTATTCATCATCCAGCTCCAAACCGCACTCACCGAACGCGGACTCGCCGACTATCGCGCACAGGTACGCCAGAAGGTACACGTCTTCATCAACGCCGGCGGCATCTTCGGCAGCATCAACCACGACACATACGACCACCACGAAAGCGTCGCCTACGCCGTCGCCTTCCGCACCCTCCGCGCCGCCGCCAGACTCCTAAACGACGACACCGTGCGCAAGTTCGCCTACGAAAAGTGCCTCGCCGGACTCGATCAGTTCAAAATGACCGACAACCGCAACGGCGTCCAAACCCAGGGCCTCCTCTACATGGAAAAAAGCTGGGACACCGCCTACCTCTGGGAAAACGCCGAAGCCGCCGCCGCCTACTTCGAAGCCTACCACGACACCGGCGCCGAGCAATACAAACGTGACGGACTCACCATCCTCCGCGCCATCGCCAAACACCACCAGCGCGACACCGGCTTCCTCACCGAAGGCGTCGACTGGAACAACCACGTCGGCAAACAACACCACTTCGATGAAGCCGAATACGGAGACATCAAATACACCGAACCCCTCCTAAACAACCTCCACATCGTCGAGCCCACCCTCCTGGCCCTCAAACTCGGCATCGTCCAGGACAAACGCTAGACCGTATCGTTCCGATCTCGACCACAACCCGTTTCGAGAGGAAGCATGATGAGGAAGCACGGAACACGCAATGCAGCAGCCATCGCCGCCGGCCTTCTACTGTGGGCCGCAACCAACGCGGCAACCGCCGAACATCTCGTCCCCGCCGACAAGGGCCTCTCGACAGAGTACATGCACAAGCTCTACGACCGTGGCGACCGCGCCGTCTACACAGGCGACGACCTCGAAACCATCGGCATGCCCGTCGGCGGCATCGCCACCGGACAGCTATACCTCCGCGGCGATGGAACCCTCGGCGCCTGGCAGATCTTCAACCGCCACGTCTTCACCGGCTACGGCGCCGAGTGCTACCGCACCTACCGACCCGACGCACCCGTCAACTCCGGATTCGCCGTCAGCGTTGAGACGGACGGAACGGTAACGCAGCGCACCTTGAACAAGGACTTCGGCGCCGTCGAATTCGCCGGCGAGTATCCGATAGGCTTGGTTCGCTACCACGCGGACGACTTCCCCGTCGACGTGGAAATGGAAGCCTTCTCCCCCTTCATCCCCCTCAACGCCAAGGACTCCGCCCTGCCCGCTACCCTCTTCCACATCACCGCCAAGAACACCTCGAACCAAACACAGCAAGTGAGCATCCTGGGCTGGCTCGAAAACGCCGTCTGCCTCCACTCCGGCAAGAAGATCGATGTCGTTCGCCAGACCCGCATCGCCCGCGACAAGGGCCGCACGCTGACCGTGCACACCGCCGAGCAAGCCCCGAAGGAGACAATCGCAGCACCCCGACCCAAAATCGTCCTCGCCGACTTCGAAGGCCCCGACTATGGCAACTGGAAAGCCACAGGCCAGGCCTTCGGCACCGCCCCCGCCCGCGGCACCCTGCCCCGCCAGCAAAAAGTCACCGGCTTTCAGGGCGCCGGACTCGTCAACTCGTTCCTCGATGGCGACCGCCCCCAGGGAACGCTAACGTCGCCCCCATTCACCGTCTCCCGCCGCTTCATCAGCTTCCTCATGGGCGGTGGCAGACACAAAGACCAGACCTGCGTCAACCTCCTCGTCGATGACAAGGTCGTGCGCACCGCCGTCGGCAAGAGCAACGAGAAACTCCAATGGCACTCCTGGAACGTCGACAATCTCCAGGGCAAAACCGCCCGCATCGAAATCGTCGACCGCCATTCCGGCGGCTGGGGCCACATCAACGTCGACCAGATCGAACTGGCCGACGAATCCCACGACGCCGACCTGGGCCCCTTCGACAAGCTCCCCGACTACGGCTCCCTCGTCCTCGCCCTCGACGGCCGGGAAGGCCCGTACGCAAGAGCGCATGACACTCAGATGATCGGATCGCGATCGTTGGAGTTGGCCCCGGGCCACGCACAGACGGTCACGTTCGTCCTGACGTGGTTCTTCCCCAACCACCCCAACGGCCGGGAATATGCCAACCGCTTCGACAACGCCGTCGAGGTCGCCCACTACGTCCTTGACAACCGCAAGCGCCTCGTAGGCCAGACCAGACTATGGCACCGCACCTTCTACGAAGACAGCACCCTCCCCCGCTGGCTCCTCTTCCGCCTCCACTCCACCGTCTCCAACCTCGCCACCGGCACATGCCAGTGGTGGAAAAGCGGCCGCTTCTGGGCCTGGGAAGGCGTCGGATGCTGCGCCGGAATCTGCACACACGTCTGGAACTACGCCCACGCCCTCGCCCGACTCTTCCCCGAACTCGAACGATCCGCCCGCGAGATGCAGGACTTCGGCGAAGGCTTCGACCCCGACACCGGACTCGTCGGATTCCGCAGCAACCGCGCCTACGCCGCCGACGGACAAAACGGCACCATCCTAAAAGCCTACCGCGAACACCTCTGCTCGCCCGACAACGCCTTCCTCCAGCGCAACTGGCCCCGCATCAAGAAGGCCCTGGAGTTCTCCATCACCCGCGACGGCAACGACGACGGACTGATCGAAGACAGCCAGCACAACACCTTCGACATCAACTTCGAAGGACCCAACACCTTCGTCGGCTCCATGTACCTCGCCGCCCTCCGCGCCGGTGAAGAAATGGCCAAAACCACCGGTGACACCGAGTTCGCCCAACGCTGCCGCCGCATCTTCGAAAGTGGCCGCCGTCTCACCCTCCAGCGCCTCTGGGATGGCGAGTACTTCATCCAACAGGTCGACCTCCGAGAACACCCCAAGTTCCAATATGGCAAAGGCTGCCTCTCCGACCAGCTCTTTGGCCAGGGTTGGGCCCACCAGCTCGGACTCGGCTACATCTACCCCCCCGACAACGTCCGCAGCGCCCTCCAGGCAATCTGGAAATACAACTGGGTCGCCGACGTTCGCCCCTACAACGCCGTGCACAAGCCCGGACGATGGTTCGCCCGCGCCGGCGAGCCGGGCCTCTTCACCTGCACGTGGCCCAAGAGCGAATACCTCAGCGAAGGCGTACGCTACAAGAACGAGGTCTGGACGGGCATCGAATACCAGGTCGCCGGACACATGGCCGCCGAAGGTATGGTTGATGAAGCCCTCGCCATCTGTCATGGCATCGAGCAACGCTATCACCCCGCCAAGCACAACCCCTTCAACGAAGTCGAGTGCGGTGACCACTACGCTCGCGCCCTGGCCAGTTGGGGCGTCTATACCGCCCTGGCCGGATTCGAGTATCACGGACCGAAAGCGCACATCGGCTTCGCACCGAAGATGACGCCGCAAGACTTCCGCGCCGCCTTCACCGCCGCCGAAGGCTGGGGACGCTTCAGCCAGAGTCGAGAGCAAGGCGTGCAGCGCGACACAATCGCCTTGCGCTGGGGACGCCTGCGTCTCAAGACCCTGGAGTTCTCCGTTCCCCAACGCTGGCAGCGCGTCGATGTCACCGTGCGCGTCAATGGCAAGACAATAGGCAGCAACCACACCCAGGACAGGAGACAGCTTGGAATCGAGCTGTCCGAGGCAGTGCAGATCACGAACGGCCAGGCATTGGAAGTAGAGATTCGTCGCACCCGGAACTAAACCGAGGCAATTGCCTTCAACGCAATGGAGTGATGACACATGCTACGCGATCTTGTAATCCAAAACAGAAGCTGCCGTCGCTTCGATGAGAAACACGTCATCGAACGAGCAACCCTCGAGGCACTCGTCGATCTCGCCAGGCTCTCCCCCTCGGCAGCGAACCTCCAGCCACTCAAGTACATCCTCGCGTGCGACCCGGAAGCGAACGTCCGCATCTTCCCCCACCTCGCCTGGGCCGGCTATCTCAAGGACTGGCCCGGCCCGGCCGAAGGCCAGCGACCCGCTGCCTACATCGTCGTCCTCGGTGACACCCAGATCACCCGCAACGTCGGCTGCGACCATGGCATCGCCGCCCAGACCATCCTCCTCGGCGCCGCCGAACAGGGCCTGGCCGGCTGTATGATCGGACTCATCGCCAGGGAAAAACTCCGCGCTGCCCTGCACATCCCCGCCCAATACGAGATTCTCCTCGTCATCGCACTGGGAAAGCGACGCGAACAGGCCGTCATCGACGAAACCACCAACCCGGAAAACATCAAGTACTGGCGTGATGAGGACGATATCCATCACGTGCCCAAGCGGTCCCTGGGGGAGTTGATCCTCGGCTGATCCTCGCCGGCAGAAAGGTCCGGAAACGCCCCGGACACCGCCCGGCAGGCAGGGCCGCAGCAGCACCCTTTTTTGCTGTTCACGGGGCATACCCGTCCGTATACTCTGGGCGGCCTCAAAACCAATCGAATGAACGAGTAACGAAAAGCCGTTTCAGGAGGTACACCAATGACACGATCGAACGGTCCCGGGAAAAAACTCATGCTGTCGATGTTGCTGTTCTCGCTGGTAGTGGTGGGCCTGGGAATCTCCGGCCCCGCCGCAGCGGCCGGTGACCCCATGGACATGGTCCCGCAGAACAGCCTTTTCTGTCTGAAAATAAATGGCCTGGATAACGCGCTCGGACAGGTTGACCTCTTCCTCGCCGGCCTGATCCCCTTTGGCGTCTCCATGCCCGTAAAAGGGCAGTTGGGCGAGATCCTGGGTAGTCCACAACCCGCCGGGCTCAACACGGCAGGCACCTTCGTCGCCTTCGGGCCGATGCCCGGTGGCGCCGGCCCGGATCCGACCCGTGTCGGCATCCTCATCCCGGTTAGCGACTATCAGCAGTTCGTCTCCGGCAACGCCAACGTCAGCGCCCCGGACGGAAGCGGAATCTCGATGATCGGCCCGGCAGGCAGCCCCATGGTGGCCGTCACCCAGGTCGGCGACTATGCCCTGGCCAGTCCCGCCGGCATCGCCCCGGCCCTCGCCGAAGCCAAGAAAGTCTTGGCAGGAACCAGTTCCGGACTGGCAGCGCTGCTCGATGACGCAGAGCGACAGCGGGCAAACAGCGCACCGGTCTGGGCCTACGCCAATCTCCAAATGGCCGGCCAGATGTTCGGGCCCATGGTCCAGGCAAAGATCCAGGAAGCCAAGCAGGCCATGCAAGCAATACCGGAACAGGGACAGGCCGCCGCCGGCGTCATGGACATGTACGCCTCCATGTTTGACACCCTCATGAAAGAGGCCCGCTTCGCCAGTCTGTCACTCCAGCCCAGCGGCGCCAAGGTCGGCATCGCCTTCACCCTCGCCGCCGCACCCGGAACCGCTATGGCCGACATGCTCCAGGGCAGCGCCGCCACGGACGTCGGCAAGCTCGCCGGATACATGGCTGACGGAGCCGCCATGAATTTCGCCGGCTCCATGGAAGGCCCCTTCTGGAAAAAGTACGGCGAGGCCTGGGCCAACCTCCTGCCCAAAATGCTCGGCGAAGCCGGCACCGACGCCGAGGGCATGAATCAATTTAAGCAGATGATGGCCGATAGCGCCGACGCCTACGGCGGGTCATTCGCCGGTTCGCTCACCATCGACACGCAGAGCAAGCCACCCATCGCTATGAGCTACGTCATTGGCCTCAAGGATGCCCAGAAATTCCGCGCACTCATGGATCAGGCAACCGCCATGTTGAACGAAGGACCCATCGCCGAATTCTACAAGAAGATGGGATTGAAGATGACCTTCGAGGTCAAGCGCAACGCCGAGACCTACAAAGACACCACCATCGATACCATGATGTTTAACCTGGAAGCGACCGATACAGGCTCGATGCAGGCCCAGATGATGGATCAAATGTACGGCGACGGCCTCAATTTCGGCATGGCCGCCGTGGGCGATCAGCTCGTCGTGGCAGCGGGCCAGGAACCCGGCGCCGCCGTGCGGAAGCTGATCGATCAGGTCAAAGCCGGTGGCGCAACACAGACGCCCAGCGAGGTGCAGGCCGCCATGGCCCTGATCCCCGGCGCCGACAAGGCTGACTTCTTCGCAACGGTCAACGTACTGCGTCTCATGCAGATGGCCACCGCCGCATCGCCAATGCCCATGCCGCAAATGCAGGTCAACTCCCAGAGCAACGTGGCCATGATGGGCAAGTTCAGCAACGGCAAGATGACCGTGGAATTGGCCGTGCCCAAACAGCACGTCCAGGAAATCATGGGCATCGTGATGCAGATGCAGATGCAGAAGATGCAACAGCAGCAGCAAATGCAGCAACCGCCGACGCAACCGTAGGCACACAGACCGACACGATCTTGGTCGACAAGACGTTTGCAGTTCCCGACGCCGCGGTTCATCGAACCGCGGCGTCGCTGCTTTGGAGCCTGTGACATGACGTCACGGCACATTAGCCTGACCGATGGCACGACCCGTCGGAACCACAAGGCAGCGCTCGGGACACACAGCCGGCACACATGGAGCGGAGGCGCCAGATGACGCGCAAACTGAACCGACGCAGCGCCCTGAAACGGCTGGCTGCCGTCGCGGCCTGGCCCGGACTCACGGCGGTAGCGTCTGACGCCGCAGGCTCGGCCGTCTGGCCGATGCGCCTTTCGACCTCGTCGATTCACTTCAAAGAGCTGCCCATCGAGCAGGCGTGCGCGCGAATCGCCCGGCTCGGGTTCGAGGCCATCGATATCTGGTCGGCCCATGACGATTGCCCACACCTCGACGACGTCGCCGAACGCCTCGGTCCCGAGGGCCTCCGCACCCTGCTGGCCAAACACAAGCTCAAGCTCTTCGCCTTCTCCGTCTATCGGGGCGGCTACGCGCGCTATGCCGAGCTGCTGGGCAAAGCCGGCGGCGGAGTTGCCGTCCGCGGCAGCGCCGGACCATGCGAACCAACGGAACTTGCCACGCGCATGCGTCAGTTCATTGAAGGCCTCAAACCCCTCGTCGAACTGGCCGAACGGCACAATTCCTACCTCGCCATCGAGAACCACGGCGATGCCCTGCTCAACACCCTCGATTCGCTCAAGGCCTTCGTTGACACCAACCGATCCCCGCGACTGGGAATCGCGCTGGCCCCCTACCACATTCAAGCGATCAAGGCTTCCGTACCCGAAGCCATTCGCATCTGCGGCCAGCAGTTGCTCTTCTTCTACGCCTGGCAGCACGACAGCGGCACCCGGCAACTGCCCGGCATCGGCCCGACCGAGATGAAGCCGTGGGTCGAGGCCCTCGCTCAGGTGCGCTACCGCGGCTGCGTCAATCCCTTCATGCACGGCCACGCCGGGCCCGATGTCATGGCCGCCGACCTGGCAACCGCCCGGGATTACCTGAGGAGCTGTCACGCCCAACTCCAGACAGCCGCCGTGACAGAGAACTGCAAGTAGCCGGCGCCTCGGCCCCAAAATACGTACTTGCCACAATTGAAACAGCGCCCGCTCCATGTCATACTAGGGCACACCCGGGGTGCGATCTGCACCGGGCAACGGAATCGGAGCAGGGGTAACCACGACAGGAGAAAGACGAGGCACGAAGCCGGCCGCGATAGCGGTGTCTGTTCGTGCCTCTTTCGATATGGGGGCGTTTGCGGCGAGCCGAGGCACAGCTTGCGGAGGAGCCGAGACGCCTCTTCCTTCTGCCACGCGGGCGAAGCGTGCTCTCTCAGAGCTGGAGTGACGCCTGGCCTCGGCGCCCTGTCATCAGAAATGACTACATTGAATAAGTAGTCACCACAATTGACGCAGCAACCATGCGCCGCATAGAATGGCTGACATACTGCAAGTGCAAAATGATATCTTTGATCAGTTTTCAATGGACTGAAATCGAGGCACTTGACAGTGGGGAGACACGGGTGATGGAAAGTGACCGCTTTGCCACTCCTCTGTCTCCCGTTTTCATGGGGTGGCACCGGTACGTTTAGGTCACCATCGTGGTTGTCGCGGTAATGCAAACATCGGCTTCGGCAGGCGGGTGTACCGCTGTAGATCGCGATTCGTTCTCTTTGGGGCTGTGAGCAAGGACGCTCGCAGTCCCTCTTTCGTGATCCGGTCTGATCGCGCCTTTCCCGAGGCCGTTTGGCCGTTGACGAGCTTTTCGACCATGTGACATTTGTATGTCCCGTATCGGCCGGCATGGGCCATTCGTGCGAGGGCGGAGGCCCAAGGGTATGCGGCGTGGTGCCGTGGCCTGGCTCTCGGATCACCTCCATTCATTGTCTCCTGGCTTCTCAGACGGGCGTGCCGGTGGTGTCTTTGTATTGGGCGCGCAGTCGCTTGAGTTCGGCGGTCAGTTCCTCGACCACATCGGCGTACTGCGGATCGCTGTAGACGCTGTGCAGTTCCTGGGGGTCGTTCTGGAGGTCGTAGAGTTCCCATTCGTCGATGTCGTTGTAGAAATGGATGAGCTTGTAGCGTTTGGTGCGGACGCCGTAGTGACGCTTGACGCTGTGGACGGCGGGGTATTCGTAATAGTGGTAGTACATTGATTCGCGCCAGTCCGCCGGGGTTTGGCCGCTGAGGACCGGTCGCAAGGAACGGCCCTGCATGTCACTCGGCACGGCCACGCCGGCATAGTCCAGGAACGTCTCGGCGAAGTCCAGGTTCAGGGCAATCTCGTCGCTGACTTTCCCCGGCTGGACCTCCCTGGGGTAGCGGACCAGCAGCGGCATGCGCAGGGATTCCTCGTACATGAAGCGTTTGTCGAACCAGCCGTGGTCGCCGAGGTAGAAGCCCTGGTCGGAGGTGTAGACGACGACGGTATCTTCGGCCAGGCCGGCTTCGTCGAGATAATCGAGCAAGCGGCCGACGTTATCATCCACGGCGGCGACGCAGCGGAGGTAATCTTTCATATAGCGCTGGTACTTCCAGCGGACCAGGTCCTTGCCCTGGAGGTTGGCCTTCTCGAAGGCTTCGTTCTTGGGTCCGTAGGCGGCCTCCCACTTGGCCTTCTGTTCGGGGGTGTGATTCCTTACGGGGGTGAACTTCAGGTCGTTGGGGGTCATGGTCTTGGCGATGCTCATGTCCTGCTCGCGGGCGGCGCGGCCCCGGCCTTGGTAATCGTCAAAGAGGGTGTCCGGCTCGGGGATGGTGACATCGTCATACATGGTCAGGTGGTTCGGTCCGGGCTCCCAGCGGCGGTGCGGGGCCTTGTGCTGGTACATGAGGCAGAAGGGCTTGTCGCCCGTGCGGTGCTTGAGCCAGGTGAGGGCGTGGTCGGTGATGATGTCGGTGACGTAGCCGGTGTATTTCTTTCTCTGGCCCATCTCGATCATGGCGGGATTGTAGTAGGCGCCCTGCCCCGGGAGGACGTTCCAGTAGTCGAAGCCGGTGGGGTCGGTTTTGAGGTGCCACTTGCCGATCATGGCGGTTTCGTAGCCGGCCTGCTGGAGGAGCTTGGGGAAGGTCTGCTGGGAACCGTCGAACTTCTGGCGGTTATCCCTGACGCTGTTGAGGTGGCTGTATTTGCCCGTCAGGATCACGGCGCGACAGGGCGCACAGATGGAGTTGGTGCAGAAGGCGTTGTCGAAGCGTATGCCGCCTTGGGCGATGCGGTCGAGGTTGGGCGTTTTGTTGATTTTGCTGCCGTAGCAGCTCATGGCATGGGAGGCGTGGTCGTCGGTCATGATGAAAATGATGTTGGGCCTGTTCTTCGGTCCAGGGGCGGCCTGCCCTACACTGACACAACCTGGAAATGTTGACAGGGCTGCGGCTGATCCGGCTGCCATGCCGAGGCGTTTTAGGAACTGTCTTCTGCTGGTTCTCTCCATGGTAACTCCTTTTCTGCGCTATGTGAGGTCGGTGACGGCGCCGGGGGAACGCTGCGATTCGCGTCCGGCGTGCGTTGGGGTCGAGTATACCGCGGCCTTTGCCGGTTGGGAACGGGCGGGACGGGACGGCGGGATGCGAAGGGGGTTTTGTCGGTCGCGAGGCGAGGGGGAGATCCGTTCGGCTGCCCCGTTCGACTCCGCTGGCGCTACGCTCAGGGCTAAAGGCTGAATCAGGACGCCTGGGGTGATTGGGTTTGATTGGGTTTGTTCTTGGCCCAGGGCGGATGGCTGATTTGGTCGTAAGCGAGTGCACGATAATGCGTTAGGGCGATTTCGGCTTGCGGCAAATTGGGTTTGTTTGGCGCGGTTCGGGGCCGCCGGCGCGGTGGTTTCTTCGGGGGGTGCGTTCAATTGGCGGAGGAGGCGGAGGCGTTGGAGTTCGGCGATGGTTTTGTAGAGGCTGTGTTCGAGGCGGCGTTCGTACATGAGGAGGCGGTCGAGGACGCGGGTGTGGGCGAAGTCTTTGACGACGACGCGGCCGAGGGTGAGGTCGCGGGGGTCCTCGGGCTCGGGGCGGACGAGGGACTTGGGCAGGAGGGAGCGGTGGAGGCGGGCGAGGGGGCTGGTGGTGCTTTCGGCGTGGAGGGTGTCGAAGGCTTCGTTTTGGAGGCGTTCGGCGCGTTGGAGTCGCCAGGCGAGTCCGACGGCGCGGTGGGCGAGGGTGGACTCGATGGAGCCTTCGGGGGCGAGTTCGGCGAGCATCTGGTCGCGGTGGGTCTCGAATTGGCCTGGGTCTTCGCCTACGATGACGGCGTGGCGGGCGCATAGGCCGTGCTTGAGGGCGTTTTGGGCGACGGTGGCCTTGCCTTGGGGGGTGCGGGGGCCGGTGGATTTTTGGGCGTTTTGGCGGTTGGCTTGGATTTGGGCTTGGGTGGACATGGGGGCTTCCTCTCGATTTGGTGTTTGGTAATTTGTATTTGGTATTTTGTTGCTTATATGCCTAATATAAGACGCTTGGGGCGGGGTAAATGTTCGGGGAAAAAGGGAGGAAAATGAGAAAATGGGGTCCGTACTATTTGCCACTATGTGCTGTCTAGTGGCTACGGCTTGCCGGCCGCGGGGGCTGTTGTGCGATTGGTGATGACGGACGGATTATCCAGGATGAACGTGATCAGGTCCGATCGGCTTATGATGCCCACGAGCTTCCCCCGTTCGACGACGGGAACCCTGCGGAAGCCATTGTTGGCCAGGCACTCACAGACGTCAAGCATGCTCGTGTTCACTACGGCCGCGGTGACGTCATAGCTCATGATATCGGCCACCTGGCGGGACCAAACGTGAGGGTCACGAAAGAGCGTCAAGAAATCTTTCTCGGAGACTATGCCTATGAGGTTTTGGCTGTTGTCGACCACCGGCAAGCCCGTGATCCCGTGCGCCACAATAAGGCTCATTGCTTCGAGGGCTGAGGTGTGTGGTCTAACTGTGAGGAGCCCCAGTGTCATCACCTCTCCTGCCGTGGGACCGTCTACGACGGAACTGGTGGGTGGCCCGGCTGGTGGGACCTGGAGCGCCTCCAGATAGACACGAATGAGATCCGCTCGGCTTACGATGCCCGCGACCTTCCCACCGCGCAGTATCGGCACTCGACGATAGTGTTTTTGCGTGAGGCAATCGAATACGTCTCCTACGCTGGCCTCTACGTCGAAGGTGGTCGTCCGCGTGGTCATGTGGTCTTGTACCGACCCGGATAGAGACCCTTTGCGAAGCGTCAAATTGAGAACGTCTTTCTCTGTGATGATGCCAACAAATTTGGCGTTCTTCACGACGGGCAAGCCGGTGATACGACATGTGACAAGTGTCTTCAATGCCTTGGAAACTGTAGCCTGGCTGCTGATCGTCTTGACGTGGACCCTCATGATGTCTGCGGCCTTTCTGGACCGCAGGTCTTCTACGAGTTGACGGGCCGCATCGTGTTGCTTGTCACGAGGGGGAGTGTTTGCCATTGCCGCAGCGGTGGATGGTTGCGTGTTCTCGCCCATTCAGATGCTCCCTTCTTTTCAGGCTCCAACACTTGTTCCCCCGTACCACTAGATCGGCCACACCGCTTGCGAGCTTAAACCAGAGGTTGCTGCCGCACGGACGCGCGGCAAGAATACGTATTTACCACAGGTGTACCGTAATGGGCAGGGTAGGCATGTCCGATATTGTCTGGTCTCAAGCTATGATCGTGAATGCGGGAATCAGAGATTCGGTCGAGTAGAGGACGGTTGGCGTGCGGGGAGGAAAAGAGGAGGCGACCCAGGAAGCCAGATGTCCGCGCGCTTTTCCCTTCCTTGGAAGATGGCCGCCTCCATTGCCCGTGCATCGTCAATCTGCCGGGTGACATTTAGCGAAATCACCTCGGTATTGAAGAAGCCCCGGCAATCGCTGGTCCCTGGCGGCGGAGTTTCCGCGAGGGCAGCATAGGCGTGAAGTGCGCGTCTGGCCCATAGGCGAGACGTCGGTACGCAGAAGCCGATTCTCTTGTGACGGAGAAAGCGGGGTCCGTCCGTATTTGACTCATGATCGCGTTCGGCAAGACCTTGGCGACGGCTGGCATTGCTGGGTCGCGGTGAGCCACAGCCAGTTTTGCGCCGAGAGGAACGAGGTCGAGATGCCTGGCCAGCGACGAGGAGCGCGTCTGGTTCGGGTGGAGACCCGTTCGACTCCGCTGCGCTCAGGGTGACAAGTGGAAGGGTGGCGCTGCGCTCAGGGTGACATAATCGCGTCGAGGGGGCGGACAGGATTGAGAAAGATGGTGGGGCAAGCGCCACCTTACCAGTAGATCAATCGCGGATTGCGAAGGCGGTGACGGCGAAGGTGGCGTCGGTGTCGTCGGTTGAGACGATCTCGACGCCGAAGCAAATCTGGTTCAAGGTGGACTGAGCGGGCAGCCAGCCTTGGGCGATCGTCCAGTTTGCTATCTCAAGGAGATCCAGGGTGCCCGAGGTGAAGTTGGCGGTGGGAACGAAGGCGATGTAGCTGTTGTCGGTGCGTCGGTAGACCTGATAGGTTCGGGCGCCGAAGGTCACGTCCCGGACATAGCGGCCGCCCGGAACCTGGTTGAAGTTCTCGGTCCAGATCATGATCTCCGTGCACCCCGGCGAGGCGATGCCGTTGATCCAGATGTCATAGGCGAAGTTGTAGATACCGACCTGCGGACTGGTTGCGGCGAACGTGGTGGTCAGGGCGTCCAACGAAGCGATGGGCACGCGGTCGTAATCCTTGTGGACATTCGGGTACGTCTTGACGGCGCCGTCGCCCGTGCTGTTGTTCATCCGCGCCAGCACCTGCCAGTGGTCAAAGGACCAGGCATAGAGGGTCTGCGCAGACGGGTTGTACTTGGCGCTGTTCCACATATTGTTGTGGACGTAATAGCCGGCGTTGGACCAGCCGCCGTTGCGGTCGGACGTGACGAATACGGGATCGGGCCCTCGGGCCGGGCCAAGAGCCGACGCATCATAGTTCTTGTCTTTCTGCGGACCCACGGCCGTACACGAACACACCAAGAGGGCAAGCAGAACTGAGTATCCGGCAATTGTTTTCATCGGTTTCCGTACAGATCAGCGGTGTCAGGTGCCGTTTCTTCTCGCGGTTCGTCGAGCGCGGGCATGGGTTCGACGTCCCTGTGGTGGGCGTTAGTGTGGGTCTTGTTTTTCCTTTTGCTGGGCTTCCAGGAACTCCTTGGTGTAGACAAAAATCGTGATCTCTCGTTCGGAGGATTCTTCGCCTTCGAAGGCCAGGGTAACGGGATGCATGCCCATTTGGTCGGTCTTGGGTCTCCACTTGAGGTAATCGTGGCCGTCTTTTCTTCTTAGTTTCAGGCCGGAGGGATGCGGCCTTTTCAGGCGGACGGTGGCGTTGCGCGGGGCGTCAATCCTTATCATGTATACGTCATCATATGGTTTTCGATTCGGGTGGTCGCGAATCTCGAGGCGGACCTTTCCCTCTTCATTGATTCCTACTTCCATGGCGGCCAGATCCAGGACGCTGTCTTTGGCACGGAAGAGACAAGGCAAGAGTATGCTTGCCAATATGAGGATGATGGACATCACGACCAAGAGTTCAAGGAGAGTGAAGGCCTTTCGCTGCATTTCTCGTCCCCTTCGACTATGCCTGGCCTTGTGAAACATGTCCACCTATGCTCACCAAATCGGTCCCCCACGCCCGTTAAGACGCGCACCATACGCCTATGTTAAGAAAAAGGCGGCTCTGATGGCAGAAAAAGCCGGGATTGATTGGCCGGCGGTCGCTCGGAGTGGGGGTGACGCGGTCGAGATGTCTGGCTCGCGACCAGGATCGTGTCTGGTTCGGGCGGGGATCCGTTCGACTCCGCTGCGCTCCGCTCAGGATGACAAGGAGGAGCGGTGCCTTGCGCTCAGGATGACAGGGAGGAGCGGTGCCTTGCGCTCAGGATGACAAGGTCAGGTCGGGAGTGGGGTGCTAGAGGGGGCTGGTTTGGATGGCGTGGGGGGTTGGTTGGGCTTTGGTGCTGAAGCGTAGGAAGCGGTTGAAGATTCGGGTGGCGTAGGGCATTAGGCCGAGGCGGATGATGGCGACCCATAGGGGATCGACCTTCATCCAGGCGATGTTGTAGGCGAGGCGTTTGGCGGCGCCGGGCAGGCCGAGGGAGCGGTGGAGGATGGAGGAGTAGGTGAGGAAGTCGCGGTAGGCGCGTTTGTGGCCGGACTCGAGTTGTTGGGGGGTCATGCGGCGGGGTTGGAAGACGGCGTGGTCGGTGTCGTAGTAGGCCCAGCGGCGGTGGAGGATGCGGCCGTCTTGGTCCAGACGGTCGAAGGCTGGTGTGCCGGGGAGCGGGGTGAGGACGTGGAAGGTGGCGGTGAGGATCTTGGCCTCGATGGCGAATTCGACGGTGCGCTCGAAGACGTCGGGGCCGTCGCAGTCGAAGCCGAAGACGAAACTTCCGTTGATCATGATGCCGGCGTCGTGGAAGCGGCGGCAGGCTTCGAGGTAGTCGGTCGTGGCGTTGACGGTCTTGTTGTTGCCGCGCATGTTCTCGGGGGAGATCGATTCGAAACCGACGAAGAGGCTGCGGCAACCGGCTTCGTAGGCCTCTTCGAGGTAGCCTGGGTCGCGGGTGACGTCGAGGGAGGCGGCGGCCTGCCAGACGATGCCGGAGCCGCGCAGCAGGTCGAACATGGCGCGGGCGTGGCGTCGATTGGCCAGGAGGTTGTCGTCGAGGAAGAAGACGAGGCCGTCCTCACAGGTAGCGAGTTCCTTCTCGATCTCGGCGATGGGGCGGGCTTCGTGGTAGGTGGGGCCCCAGAAGCTGGACTTGTAGCAGAAATCGCAGGAATGGGGGCAGCCGCGGGAGGTGACCATGGTGTTGCGGATGAGGTAGGCGTGGGGGTTCATCAAGTCTCGCCTGGGCAGGGGAACGAGGGCGGCCGAGCCGGGGCATTTGCCTTGATAGATACCCTGGAGGCGGCCTTTGTCGAAGTCCTCAAGGATGCGGGGCCAGGCCGTTTCGGCGGGTCCGGTGCAGATGGCGTCGGCGTGCTGGAGGGCTTCGGCGGGCAGGCTGGTGGGGTGGAGGCCGCCGAGGACGACCTTGGCGCCGCGGGTGCGCCAGTGGGCGGCCAGGTCGTAGGCGCGGCCGGCACAGGAGATGTAAGTCTGGATGCCGACGAGGTCTACGTGGCCTTCGACGTGGGAGCTTTCGATGTGTTCGTCGCGGACGATGATGTCCCACTGGTCCTCGGGGGTCATGCCGGCGATGGTCAGCAGGCTGAGGGGTGGGAAGCGGGAGTACTTGATCAGGCGGAATGCGTAGTTGTCGAGTTGCTGGAGGGCGGGGAGAATCAGTAGCATTCGACGTCTCATGATCTTTCTCCTTTGCGGTATAGTGTGCTTTGTGCCACAAAGTTGCCTCTGAGACACTATACGTGACATCCTCACTTTGGTTCGTTGGGTGGCGGTTATTTTCCCTTGTCAATTACTCTGCGGAGGGTCTCGACGTAGTCGCTGAAGGCCTTTTGGCCAGCGCGGGTGAGGCGCATGGTTGTATGGGGGCGGCGTCCTTTGAAGGTTTTGGCGATTTCGATGTATCCGGCGCGCTGGAGGCTGGTGGCATGGGCGCTGAGGTTGCCGTCACTTAAGTCGAGCGTGGCTTTGATTTCGGAGAAGCTCATCTCGGCGGCGACGGCGAGGGCCGAGACAATGGCCAAGCGCACGCGTTCGTGGATGACCGGATCGAGATCGTCGGGTTTGATGGAATCTTTCATCTGGGCAGCCCCGCCCTTCTCTTGCGTATGACGTAGAGGCCGAAGGCGATGTGGAGCAAACCGAATGACAGCGCGGTGGTGATGACGCCGTACTGCTGGAAGAAATTGATGGAAGCGACGCCGATGGCGATGAAGACCATTCCGAGGGTCCTGGGGGCACGGACGGAGAAGAGGCCGGCTGTGTATACACCGGTGCCGTAGAGCATCATCCAGACGGGCGCGATGTATTGCACTTCGCGCGGGTGAAGCTCGACGGGGACGAGGAACCTGACTGTGAGGACCATCGCTACGACGACGCTGGGGGTCAGGGAGAAGAATGCCAGCTTTGCCGAGCGGCCTTTGGGGGCGATGCCCTGCTTTTTGGCCTGGAGCTGGGCGAAGTGAATTTCGGCGCCGATGGCGCCGATGCCGATAAGGAACCACATGACACAGAAGGCGATCTGGGCGTTGAGCGATAGATCGAGGAGGGAAGCGAAGTCGATCAGTGTGAAGTCCGGGCTGTCGATGGAGCGGAACATGAGACAGCTTACCAGGCATCCGACGAGGACCATGGCCCCGCCGATGATGGCCGAGGTGCCCGGCAGAATCGTCCACAGGGTGGCCCGCTCCATGATGCGCTGGATTTCCTGCATTCGGACTTGGGCTTCATCGTGATCCATGGCATCGACCTCCAGTAGTAAGAATCACTCTGTCGTACAAAGTATTATATCGCGCAGGGCGGGTTGGCGTTACAGACAAATCTTCAAATTCTCTTCAAAAGGCACTTTGGCGGTAGGAAGAGGGTGGGGTGAAGCCGATGGTAGCGGCTGAGGGCGAGTGGGAG
>Ga0272442_10000594_pt1 | contig 56746 bp, 53 predicted proteins | sample SSMForm2O_FD_200262 | JGI IMG/M metagenome (GOLD analysis project Ga0272442, IMG submission 200262) | Marine sediment archaeal communities from Little Sippewissett salt marsh, Falmouth, MA, United States - SSM-Form-2O | ecosystem: Environmental > Aquatic > Marine > Wetlands > Sediment ...
TCCTTCTTGTCTGATCAACTTGAGTCGTGGAAGACCCAAACTTGACCAGCCCAGGGGCTACCCGTCTATCCAAATGTGCGAAAGATACCGTACGTTATCAAGGGGTCAGGCACCTTTGTTGCTCTCTGTGGGAGGGAAAAGGGGTCGCGGGAAAAAGGGGTCAGGAACCTTTGTTGCTCTCTGGGAGGGAAAAGGGGTCGGGCACCGTTTTTGCTCTCTGTGCCCTCTGCGTTGTATCGCCGCCCTATCCGACCCGGACTTCGAGCGGGCCCGTCTTGGCGTGTCGACGGGCGCCGGATTCGGGCAGCCCCAAAGGGGCGAAACTGATCCTGAAGGGATCACCTTCGTCAGCCCAGGGCATGCATAGCCCTGGGTTCCGGCCCGTTCTATTCGGGGCCGCCCTGAAGGGGCGGAACACATCGGTCGCGCCCTTTCAGGGCTTCACCACATCAACACGCCTCGGTACCCAGGGCGTCGCTCTCCTTCGACTCGCCCCGCTCGCTCAGGATCGCTCTGCCCTGGGCTGGCGAATCCCAGCCCGTTGGGCTGTACGGCAACACATGCCCCCCGTCCTCTGCTTCCCCTGCTACCTCCCGGCTTCGTGGCTGCGCCACTACGCCGCGGCAAGCTGCGGCTCTCCTGCTGCCTCGCCTACTCGGCGCCGTCCCAGCAATACGTGCAGAGCTTTTCTTTGGGCAGGCCGATGGCGGCCACGAGGTCCTCAAGCTTCTGATACTTCAGCGTCGTGAGGTTCAGCCGGTTGCGGATGCGCTCGACCATGGCGCAGTGCTTCTCGCCGTCGGGGTTCACGTACTCGGCCGGGTCGGCGTCCTGGCCCTCGAGTTCCTTGATGGCCATCCGCCCGGCGAGCGCGAGTTCGCTCTTCGACTGCGAGAAGTTCAGGAACTTGCAGCCGAAGACGAGCGGTGGGCAGGCCGGGCGCATGTGCACCTCCTTGGCGCCGCAGTCGTACAGCCGCTGGATCGTGTCCTTCAGCTGCGTGCCGCGGACGATGGAGTCCTCGCAGAAGAGCAGGCGCTGGTCCTGGATGAACTCGCGGATGGGGATGAGCTTCATCTTGGCGACGAGGTCGCGGACGGCCTGGTTCTGGGGCATGAAGCTCCTCGGCCAGGTGGGCGTGTACTTGACGAAGGGCCGGCGGTACGGGACGTCGGCGGCCGTCGCGTAGCCGATGGCGTGCCCGGTGCCGGAGTCGGGAATGCCGGCGACCATATCGACGTCCTGGTCGTCGGCGGCGGCGAGGGCCTCGCCGCAGCGGTTGCGGACGTGCTCGACGTTGATGCCCTCGTAGGCGGAGGCGGGGAAGCCGTAATAGACCCACAGGAAGGCGCAGATTTTGAGGTGGTCGCCGGGCGGGGCGACCGTCTCCGCGGCGTGCGGCGTGAGGTGGACGATCTCGCCCGGGCCGAGGTAGCGGTCGATCTCGTAGCCGAGGTTGGGCAGGGCGCAGCTCTCGAGCGTGGCGGCGCGGGCGCCGTCCCTGCGGCCGAGGACGACGGGCGTGCGACCGAAGCGGTCGCGGGCGGCGTAGAGGCCCTCGCGCGTGAGCAGCAGGATCGAGCACGAGCCCTCGATGGCGTCCTGGGCGAGTCGGAGGCCCTCGACGATGGTCTCGCCGCGGTCGATGACGGTGGCGACGACCTCGGTGGGGTTGACCTGGTCGCCGGCCATTTCGGAGAAGTGGGTATTTCGGCCGACGGCGTCGGCGGCGAGTGCGTCGGCGTTGACGACCTTGCCGACGGTGACGATGGCGTAGGTTCCGTGTCGCGAGCCGATGATGAGCGGCTGGTCCTCGTGGTCGCTGATGACGCCGACGCCGCTGCTGCCGGCGAGCCGGGCGACGTCCTCCTCGAACTTGGAGCGGAACTGGGCGTTCTCGATGTTGTGGATGAACCGCTGGAAGCCCTCGCCGTTGAGGACGGCCAGGCCGCCGCGCCGCGTGCCGAGGTGCGAGTGGTAATCCGTCCCGTAGAACACGTCGGAGACGCAGTCGTCCGTCGCCGCCACGCCGAAGAAACCGCCCATGTTACTCCATCCTTCCTCTACCGATGGTCAGTCGCCGGCCAAGCCGAACGGCCGGAACCTTAGCCACAGACAAACGCGGATAAACGCCGATTGGATTGAGTCAGGCAGTGACCGTGCGGCCGGTCTGTGCTCTCTTGATGTCATCCGCGTTCGTCGGTGTTCATCCCTGCTGACTCTTTGTTGCCGTACCGGCCGCTATTCGTACGTTCGCCCGGCGTTGCGGCCGCGGCGGGCCTTGGCGATCAGCTTGTTGCCCCAGGGCGTGGGGTACTTGCCGGTCACGCAGCCGAGGCACAGGTGCCGGTTGTCGATGTTGAGGCAACGCCCAAGGTCCGGCACGGCGAGGTACTTCAGGCTGTCGAGGTCGAGTTCGCCGGCCATGCGCTTGAGCGTCGCGGGCGTCGGCACGCCGTCGTAGCCGCGGCGGACGAGCTTCGGGGCGAACAGCTCCCCGAGCGTGGACATGTCGATGCCGTAGAAGCACGGCGCGACGATGGGCGGGCACGCGACGCGGACGTGGACTTCCTTCGCCCGCCCGCGCGTGCGGATCATGCCCGCCAGCGCCCGCAGCGTCGTCGAGCGGACGATGGAGTCTTCGATGAGGAACACGCGCTTGCCGGCGAGGATGGCGGGCAGCGGCGTGTACTTGCCTTTGGCGCTGCGGCCGCGGGTGGTGCTCGGCTGGATGAACGTCCGGCCGATGTAGCGGTTGCGGAGCAGGCCCTCGAGGCACGGCAGGCCGAGGGCGAAGGCGTAGGCGTCGGCGGCGGCCTTGGCGGTGTCGGGGACGGGGACGACGATGCAGCTCTTGTCGAGGGTCTGGTCCTCGGCCTCGGCGAGTCGTTCGCCCGAGCGGGCGCGGGCGATGTACACGCTGGTGTCGGCGATGGTGCTGCCGACGTTGGAGAAATAGACCCACTCGAAGAAGCAGTGGGCGTGGGTCTTCTTGCCGGCGAAGCGCTCGAACCGCAGGCGCCCGTCCTCGACGACGGCCATCTCGCCGGCGGGGATGTCGCGGATGTCACGGAAGCCCGCGTTCGACAGTGCGACAGACTCGCTGGCAATTCCGAGCAGCCGGCCCTCGACCGCCCACGACAGCGGGCGGAAGCCGAGCGGGTCGCGGGCGGCGAACATCCGCCCCATGGCGTCGAGAAAGACGAGGTTGTACGCGCCGTCGAGGCTGCGCGACAGGGCGGCCATCACGCGGCTCAGGTCGGGCACGGCGTCGCCGCGGAGGTGATACGCCAGGGCGTGCATGAGGATTTCGGTGTCGGTCTTGAGCGTGAAGTGGTAGTGGCGGCGGGCCTTGAGGCGGTCGCGATACTCGGTGTAGTTGGCGATCTGCCCGTTGAAGCCGAACGCGAACCACTTCCAGAGCCGCCCGTGGTGGCGCTCGAACGGCTGAGCGTAGCGGGCGTCGTCGAGCCCGCAGGTGGCGTAGCGCGTGTGCCCGACGACCGCCCGCCCGGCGTACTCCTCGAGGACGGCCTGGTGCTTGGCCGGGTGGCTCATGCGGAACGCCTCGGCGACGGTGCCGACGTCCTTGAACGTGTCGAGTCGCTGGTCGCGGCCGGGGTGGTAGCTGCTCAGGCCCGCGGCGAGCTGCCCGCGGTTCTGGAGGTCGAGCAGGATCATCGGCATCAGCGGCGTGACGTTGCCGCCGCGGACGTTGGCGTCGGCCGCGGGGCCGTTGCGCTTGCGCGGGCGCCGCCGCCCGACGACGCTCGCCGCCGGCGGCGCGTCAAGCCAATAGAGCGCCGCGACGCCGCAGTTGTGGAAGAGATCTTCGCTCAAGGGAGCCATCCGCAGCCGGGGCTCGCGACGCCCGGCCGGCGCGTGGATGATAGCGAATCGCGGCACGCTGGACAAACCCCCGCCCGGCGAATACGCTGGATTACGCGGGCTTATCCTGTCGCGGTGGAAGGAACGGGATTGCAGGGATGAAGGGATTGCCGGGATTGACGGCTGTGAGTTTCCGCATGGGGTCATCGCCCGAATCCACCGATCCCCGAAATCCCGTTCCTCCGGCCGCTGTTTCGCTGCGCAGCGGACGGCTGGGAAGATACACGATCACGGAACCCACGGGAGAACGAACATGACAGCGAACACGCGGCGTTTGTTCCTCATCGCGCTTCCGATCTGTGCGCTGCTCATCCTGGCGGCGCTGATCCTGCCGCCGCTGAGCCGGTCGCGGGAACTGGCGAAACGGGCCGTATGGCAAGCCGAGCGGCAATCGGCGGGCGTTGCGCCGGCGCTCCGGCCCGACGCCGTCCTGATTGACCGCGGCGGCAACATGGATAGGCATTTCCGAGCGGGCGAACTCGATACCGGCGTGCCGGTCACCGAGTCGCGGTCCGTCAGCAAGGCCCTCGCGGCCGTCCTGCCCAAGATGGCCACCGCCGAGCGGAAGGTCGTCTATACGGCCGGCTTCCACATGCTCGTCGGCGACGTGGCCCTCGCCCAGGAGCGCACGCGCAAGCTGGCGGACGAGATGGGCGGCTACATGCAGTCGCTCGACGGGCCGAGGCTCACCATCCGCGTGCTGGCGGAGCAGTTCGAGGCGGCCGTCGAGAGGCTCGCCGAGCTGGGCACCGTCGTCCGCCGCCACATCGAGGCCAACGACGTCACCGAGCAGTTCTATGACCTGGAGGTCCGGCTGAAGAACGCCCGAGCCCTCGCCGAGCGGCTGCGGGCCCTGCTCGCCAGGGCGGACGACATGGCCGACGCCCTCGCGGCCGAGAAGGAACTCGCCCGCGTCACCACCGACATCGAGCGGATGGAGGGCCGGCTCAACCGGCTGCGGAACCGCATCGCGTTCGCGACGATCACGGTGACGTTCGACCAGCCCGGCGACGTGCCCCCGCCGGAGCTGACCACGCATCTGCCGTTCGCGTGGCTGCACGAACTGGGTCTCGACACACTGCTGGCGTTCCCGCAGAGCTACCGAGACTGAAAGGAGCCGGCCATGAGACGATCCACACTTGTCCTGTGCCTGGTCGCGCTTGTCGCCTGTCCGTCGTGCAAGCAGGAGGACCGCATGGACGTGCCCGACGGGTTCGTCGAAGTCGGGCGGGAGGCCCGCGGCGACTACGAGACGCGCGCGGTCTCGGCCGACGGCGTCGTGGTCGCGCTGCGCGTCGAGCCCAATCCCGAGAACGGGGCGCCCGAATTCTGGGCGGACGCCGTCCGCAACGAGCTGACGCAGGCCCGCGGCTATGCGCTGGCGAAGGAGGAGGAGGTGAAGTCGGCGTCCGGGCTGGACGGGCGGCTGATGGAGTTCACGGCCGACGCCGAGGGCGTGAAGGCTGCCTACCTGGTGGCGGTCTTCGTCAAGGACGACGACGTGCTGGTCGCGGAGGCGGGCGGCAAGGCGGACGCCGTCGCCGCGCGAAGGGACGCCCTGCGCACGGCGTTGCTGAGCGTGCGCTGACCCGTGGCCGACTACGGCTCGCAGGCGCGGGCTGGGCGGCATCACGGCCCAACGCCCTTGCTTCCTGATGCCGATTCGCCCCGAGCATCGCTCCGTTGGGGCCGTATCTCTCTTGACAGAAAATCCATATCAGTGTATCTGTGGAGATTGCGGACGGCAGCTCACCGCAAACCGGATTCGGGAGTTGCTTGAGCCCTCTGTCGTTGTGAAGCGTCGCCCATCACTCACGAGCCTGCCCCGATAGTCGTGAGCGTCCCGACCGGGACCCGCTTCCGTCGAAGAAGGAGGAAGGCCGTGAGTCTTCGTACTCGTCCCCTTTGCGCAATTCTCGCCCTGATCGCCCTGCCGGCCGCCGCGCTCGCCGGCGGCAGCGTCTATCTTGACGAGGGCGGCGCGGTAATCCCCTACCCGACCGTCGTGGGCGAATGGGGCATCTTCGACGTCGAGGTCGGACCGGAGTACAACGGCGTCGGAGTCGAGGCCAGCGTCGGACACTATCTCTGCACCGCCAACTTCCAGGCCGTTTACCCCGAAGCCGGCGGGTACTACCTCTGGTCGAAGAGCGGCAACTGGGACTCGATCGGCCTGACCGTCAACCACATCAAGCGTGTATATGACTTCCTGACGGACCCGGTATCATGGACGGAGACCGGCGCGGGGCAGGCGGCGCGCGACAAGGGGATGGACGACATCACGCAGGCCGGGCCCACGCGCTGCCACGCGAGCATCGGCATCGAGGATCTACCCGTCGTGCCGGACTTCGTCAGCGTCTCGGTCGGCTCGGACTTCTGGTTCAACGTCAACATCCACACCGGCCACGACGTCGTGCTCGACCAGTACGCCGATATCGAGCAGCTCAACATCACGAACACGGCCGCCACGTTCTCGGTGAACGCCAACGGCACGCTCCGCTGTCGACAGGGCTTCAACAACGCCGGCACGGTCTTCGGCCCGATCCAGTACATCGGCGGCCCGGGCCTAACGAACTCCGGGCGGATTCAGAGCGCCTTCGGCCAGGTCGAGGGTGGGCTGGTGAACCTGCCCTCGGGCGAGATCTACTGCGAAGGCGGCTCCATCACGGGCCCCGTCGTCAACGACGGGCTGTTTGAGGTCTGGGAACCGACCACCATCGACACCCTCTCCGTAACGGGCGGGGGCTCGATCGTCGCAAAGGACCGGTTGACCCTCCGGAATTCCGCGGACCCGGGCGTGGGATTGATCCTCGAGCAACCCTTGACCAGCCACTACCAGCTATGTGTGGACCACCCGATCCAGACGCCCGGCGCGTCGATCTCGGCCGAAGGCAGCGTGTGGCTCAGTTCGCTGGACGGCACGATGTCCGTGCTGGAGGGCAAGTCGCTGACCTTGTGGGGCGATGTCGGTCAGAACGGGCACATCAGCGTTCCCGCCGGTTCAACGCTCGCCCTGCCTCGCGCGGAAGACTACGTGTGCAACAACCGCGGGCTCATCCAGGTCTTCGGGACCATGCGACTGGCCGGGCCCGCAAGCTTCCCCTACAACTGGGGGGGGAACACGTTCAACAACAGCGGGCAGATCGACGTCATCGGCGGGGAGTTGATCTTCTCCGACTTCAGATCCTCCCACGGCACGTGGAAGGGCCCGCTGATGCAGGGCATCGGCGGGATCTCCCTGTCCGGCGGTTCGCGGCTGGTCAACCCGCGGATCGTCGCCATGGGCCCGGTCACCATCGACGCGATCAGCGAGGTCATCTTCAACAGCGACCGCAGTGGCGAGCGAAGTCTGTGCGGCGCCATTGAGAACAACGGCCTGATCTCCGTCGCCGCCGACGCCGTACTCGGCGGCCCGCTCGTCAACAACGGCTCGGTTGAGAACCCGGCGGGCATTCTCACCTACCGCGGGCCGTGGATCACCGGCTCGGGAACGATCGAGAGCACCGGCGGAAGGTTGGTCCTCCAGCCCCCGACCGGCACGACCGATCCGGTGCTGGTGGAGAACACGATCATCAGCCACAACTCGACAGAAACCCCGAACAGCTTCACCACGACGGGCGCCGGTCACGTCCAGGCCGGCGGACGGCTGACCGGCGGGATCGGCGGCAAGTTCAGCGTTCTGCCGGGCGAGTACATCCGCGTCTATGGCTCGACCTTCTCAGCCGACGCGGAAATCGGCGTCGACGGCACAGGCACGATGTTCGACTGGTTCACCGGGACGAACGAGGGCCTCGTCGACGTAACGGGCGATGCCACACTCCAGACGTGCGGCACGTCGTTCAACGTCTCCAACAGCGGAACGATCTCGGTCGCCGGCGCCGCCTTCAACTTGCCCGTGCCCGGATCGTCCTCGGGCTACACCGGCCAGGTTCTCACCAATACGGGCTCCATCGACCTCGATGCCGGCGGAATGAACTTCGGCTGCTACGTCAGCAGGTCTCTTGGCGCCGTCATTCGGGGCGATGGCGTGATCTCGCTACGTGGCGGTTCGGTGCTTCGTGACCCGTACCTGGAGACGACCGGCCCGATCACCATTGACGCAACCAGCCGCGTCGAGATTGACAGCTACCAGGTTCGGAACGCCCTGATCCAAGGAGAAACGACGAACAACGGCCTGATCTCGCTAAGTCACCCTACCGTCTTCCGGGGCTCGCTGACGAACCACGGCCGGATCGAGGTCAACGGGGGCACTATGTATCTGCAAACGCCGGAGTTGCTGGGGACGGGTGAACTGGTTGTCACGGGCAACGCGACGCTGGAGATCGACACGCCGGACGGGCAGACGGGGCCGGTCACGCTGCACCATTCGGTATCCTCGGCCGGCTGGATCCGTGCCAACAGTCCGGTCGCGACGGCGGGTGGCGCGACTATCGAAGCCCACGGCTGCTTCATAGGCTCCTTGGCCGGCGACCTCGCCGTGACGCCCGGGGAGTACCTGAGCATGAGCGCCGACACGATCGCGCAGGACGCGTCGATCATGATTGATCTGCCGAACACGAAACTCGATTGGTTCTCGGGCACGAACGATGGGCTGATCCGGGGGGAGGCCGGCGGCACACTCCAGACGAAGGGCGCTTCGTTCAGCGTCACGAACGCCGGCATAATCTCCCTCGAGAACGCCTACTTCAGCCTTCGCGGCCCGGGGACCAGTTGCGGCTGGTCCGGCCAGACGTTCACCAACAACGGGCAGATCGCGCTGAGCGGCTCGGCCATGGAGTTCACCGCCTACAACACGATCTTCAACTCCTACGGCCCCGTGATCACCGGGTCCGGGACACTGGACATCACCAAGGGCTCGGTCGTCCGCAACCCGCAGATCACGGGGACGCAGTTCATCACCATCGACGACACGAGCAGCGTGGAGTTCAACACGGCGTACTCCGGCACGCGCGTGCTGGAAGGCTACATCACGAACCACGGGACCATCACCTTCAACACCCACGGTACGCTCGCCGGGAACCTGATCAACAACGGGCAGATCGTGATGAACGGAGGGAACGTGACGCTCCGCCTCCCCAGCCTGTTCGGCGCGGGTACCATTGACAGTTCCGCCACCGAACTCACGCTGGAACACCCCGACGGCGCCACCCCGGTCGAGGTCCTTCAGTCGTTGACCACCCGCAACCGCACGCTCGTTCCGCACGGCTTCACCACAAGCGGAAACGGCATCGTCCGGGCGGCCGGGTACTGGCAGGGCGCCGTGGGGGGCCAACTTGAGGTCCTGCCGGGCGAACTGCTGACGGTCTATGGCCCCAGCGCGATCGAGCCGACGGGCGAGGTCGTCATCGATGGAGCCGGCACGAAGCTGGACTGGCAGACCGGCACGAACACGGGAGCAATCGAGGCGACGGACGGCGGCACGCTACAGACCCGAGGGGCGAGCTTCGCCCTGACCAACGAAGCCGTCATCCGCGTGACGGATGCCCTGTTCAGCCTGCCGGTGCCGGGCAGCTCGGCCGGATACACGGGCCAGGTGCTCACCAACACCGGGCAGATCCTCGTAGACCACAGCGAGATGACGTTCGGTTACAACGGTCTCGTTGCCGGCCCCGTCATTACGGGCGACGGCGAGATCCAGGTCACCAACGGTTCCACGTTGGTCAACCCGAAGATCGTGAGCGGCACGCTGATCCTCGACGATACCAGCAGCCTCGAGTGCACGGTCGGGGGCCGGGCGCTGAGCGATCTGCGACAATCCGGGCACGTCCAGATTGACACGACCAGTGCCGTCGCATTCTACAACGGCTGGGAGATGCTGCCCGGGTCGAGCATTTCCACGGGCCCGGGTTGGCACTACCTGCATCTCTACGGCGACTGGATCAATCGCATCGCGGACCCCGCCGACTTCAGCTTGCCGCAGACGCAGGTCTGGGCCTGCGCGGGGACGGAGGACGACCCGCTGCTGATCGAGGTGTGCGGGCAGGACTCGGGCGACACGGCCGCCGGGTGGGAAGACAACTTCTGCATGGTCAAGCTGAAGGTGCTGAACGGCTGTCACGTCCGGCTGGTGGACCGGCACGATAACCATCCGCTTGCCCTTACGGCTCTGGGAACCCCGGACGAACAGGAAGCTCTGTATCTGGAGTACCTCCAACTGGAGCCCGGCGCGACCCTCGACGTGGGCACGCTCAATGTTTACTACAAGACGCTGCAGGGCGACCCCAGCCAGATCATCCCGGAACCCGTGACGCTCGCCCTGCTGGCCGGCTGCGGGCTGCCCCTTCTCGCTCGGTCACGACGACGGCGATAACGCCACGGATTGCCGCCCTACTCAACGAGGCGTTTCCGCCAGCGGCGGGTGACGAACTGCGGGCGAAAGCCGAGGGACAGGTAGAGCGGCTTGTCCGTGCCGACGTAGGCGATCTCGGCGCCCAGCGCCCCGCACCGGCGGATGCCCTCCAGCACGCACGCACTCGCCAGGCCCCGCCGCCGGTAGTCCGGGTCGGTCGCCACCGGCTCGACATAGGCGTAGCGGTCTGTCGACTCATACCCCAGCCCGGCGTACGAGACGAACTCTCCATTCGGGGCAACGGCGACGATGGTCAATTCCGGGCGGAAGTTCGGCCCGGACTGCATCTTCCGCCGGCCTTCGTCGGCGTCCTCCGGCGGCTCGCCGAGCTTCAGTTCGTACGTGGCGACGGCGACGATCCGCCCCGCGTCTTCCCAGATGCCGACGTGCCGCACGGCCGCGTCGTCGAACCACGGGTGCGTGTAGGCGTACTCCCAGATGGGCTGGAGCCAGTTGCCGTCTCGGTTGCCCGGCCGGCACAGGCCAACGAGGAACCGGCTGACGCCCTCGAAGTCGCGCCGCGGGTCGAATTGGCGCCGTTCGGCCGCCATGCGATGCCCTCTCCGAGCTAGTGCTTCTGCCTAGCGGCCCATTGCCGTTTGAGTTTGCGCATCTCGGGCGTTACGCGGACGGGTTTGCCGGGGCATTGGCGGCGCGCGTCGTGCAGCCAGTGGCCCTGATTGTCGCGCAGCACGGGCAGGCGCTTCGTCACGGCCGGCGGGCGGGCGACCTTCGTCGGCTTCGCCGCGTACCAGTACGCCACGGACGACATCTCGTTGGCGAGGTGATTCGCGTGCCCGTGCTCGATGGTGACCTTCAACTCCCGCCGGAATCGCACGGGGTTCTCGAGGTGGAACACGTAGCTCGTCTGGTAGCCGCCCGTGTTCGACTCGTGCAGGCTCGATCCGTTCCGCAGGAACGCGTTGTCCTGCATCCCCCACGCCTGGTTGAGGTAGTCCTCGCTGCCGGTGCCGTGCAGGTCGGGCGGCCATTTGTACCCGTCCACCCAGATCATGTCGTCGCCCTCGCCCCACCACGTCCCCTGGAAGTTCGTCACGGACAGGTTGCAGCCGAGGTAGTGCCCGCGGCCGCGAGTGTCGCAGATCACGTAGTTGCTGCCCCAGGCGAGCTTCCTGGCGTTCGCGGCGTTGGCCTGCGGCGTGTTGACGCGGATCTCGTGCCCCCAGCCTCCAAACGGATTCGTCCGCCGGAACTCCGCGTGCAGGTAGCCGGCGTCGTCGGGCACGTCGCCCTGCTCGTAATCGACGTAGAAATACTGCATGTGCCGCTCGGACGACTCGTTGACCAGCTCGACGACGGCGCGCTTGCGGAACGGCATCGGCAGGTAGCCGTTGAGCGCGCAGCCCTCATTGAATCGATTGTTCCGGTTCGTCGAGGCCGTGAACGGCAGCGACTGGAAGCTGTTGACCATTCCGTGCCCGAGGCAGAAGAAGTCGCCGAGCGGCACGTTCACGCTGGGGCTGCGGGCGTCGTCCCAGGTGATCCGCAGCAGGCACTCGCGGTAATGGTTCCGCTGCGTCATCCACAAGTGCGTAATCCGGCCGGGGCCTTCGAGGTCGGCCAGCACGCGGCGCTCGCCCGGCTCGAGCTTCCAGGAGTCGGCGTTTCGTCCGCTGGTATCCCAGGAGGATACCCGTTTCGTGCGTCCGTCCGTGATCGTCGGCAATGCGTTCAGCATGGTTGCCCTTTCGCGGGGGGTCTTACCGGGTGAAGGGAGAGTCTAGCCCCGCGCAACGCCCCCGGCAACAGAGCACCGCTAGCGAGCGGTTGAGAGAACGGCCCAGCCGTTGCCGTCGGCGTTGCGATGCTCGGCGACGAGTTCCACGGAGGAGAAGCCAGCTTCGCGCAGCAGCCGCCGCTGGGTATCGACGCTGAGCGTGACGTCGAAGTTCCATCGTCCCCGGTCGCCGTCGGGGAGTTTCGCCACGTACGCCTCGTACCAGCGCAGAACCCGGCGCTCAAACTCGGGGCTGGCCGACTGGTCGCCCTCGATATACCGGCCCCCGGGTTTGAGCGCCTCGCGGATTCGCCGGTAGAGCCCGAGCTTCGTCGCCGGCGCGAAGTGGTGCATCGTCAGGCGCGAGACGACGTAATCGTACTGCCCGTCGCCGAACCGCACGTCCAGGCACGAACCCTCGATCAACTCGATCTGGCCCGTCCGATCCGCGAACTTCCGCAGCACCTCAGCCAGCATATGGGGCGCCAGGTCGATGCCGGTGATGCGGGCGTTCGGCGCACATTCGAAGATGGCCGGCAGCTCCAGCCCCGTGCCGATGCCGATGTCCAGGATACGGACCGGGTCAACCGTCGGCTCGATCGGCTCGGCCATCGCGGCCAGGAACGGACTGTCGGGCTCCTTGTCGCCGAACCGCTCGTCCCAAAGCTTGGCCGTCGCGTTGAAGAACTCCGGCAGGCCCTCGATGCCGCCGACCATCCAATCCGGCACGTCCGCCTCCGCCGCCGGCGGCGGGGAATGCGGCAGCCCGGCCCGAATCGCTTCGACGCGTTCGGCGGCTGCCTTCCTGTCGGGCTCTCCCGTAAAGGGCGTCTCCATGACATTCCCTCTGCCTACGGTCAAGGCTTGACGAGGATGTAGAGGATGAAGTTCGGCACGCGGAGTTCGTCGTCGAGTTCCGGCCACTGCTCGAGTTGCTCGGCCGTGATCGTCGGCTCGACGATGCGTTCAAGCGTGAAGCCCGCCCGCCGATAGCCGTCCACGCAGGCCTGGAGCGTGCGGTGATAGTTCGTAAACTCGACGCCCATCATGGTCCAGCGCCGCTCGCCCTCGTCGAAGTAGCGGTCGAGGATGACATGCAGCTTGCGGCCGTCCGCGTCGCGGTACCAGCCGCCGACGGACGACCGCATGGGATGCACGTTCGCCACGACGAATCGCCCGCCCGGCCGCAGGATGCGGAACACCTCGCGGTTGTTCGCCTCGAAGTCCGGCAGATCGCACTGGTTGAGGTAGGAGACGGCCAGGTCGAACGAGGCGCCCTCGAGAAAGCTCAGGTCCTGCACGTCGGCAACGCGGTACTCCTCGCGCTCGCCGCGGAGTTGCTCGGCCGCGTCGATCATGGGCCGGCACAGGTCGAGGCCGAGAGCGTACGCCGCGCCGCGCTTCGCGAGCAAGCGGCAGAAGCGCCCCTCGCCGCAGCCGCAGTCGAGCACGCGCCGGCCGGCCACGTCGCCGCAGGCCTCCAGCATGGGCGCATCGAGCAGCCCCTCGCGCGTGGGGTTTCGCCCCTCGCGGGCTTCGTGAATCCACGCGGGCGCCAGCGCCAGCCATTCCTCGGCCAAGTCCCTTCTGTCCATACGTCACTTCCCGGGTGCGTCATCAAACGTCGCTGATTGATGCGGGGACCCACCGTCCCGCCAGGCCCGCGTTCAGTGCTGCTGCCCTGGAGCCAGAATCTTAAAGGCCGTTCCCGCCACGATCTCGGTCATGTGCTCTTCGGCTATACAGTCGTTCGAGTATCGATCGGCGTCACGGTGGTGTGTTTCCACGTACTCGCGGTCGTTGAATCGGCCGTCGTCTGATCGCCGGATCGAGCACGCGACGTGGACCGTGAGGGGGTCGCCGTCCACTGCGACCGCGCAGACCCAGTGGTCCCCCGCGCGGACATGCCGGGTCTCGCCCTTGTAGTTGAAGACGACAACGGAGCGCTGCCCCACCAATTGGGCGACGGAGGCAAGGTCCGAGACGTGAGGACAGAACTCCACGGACGGGCTCGCGCCCTTCCCCGAAAACGCGGCAAGCATCGCCGTGACCGTATTGCAGAGCAGGTCGGCGTCCTTCTCGTGATGCTGCGTCGTGCCCACGCAGCCCTGCAGGAAGTCGAGTGCGTGCGGGATTGCGCGGATTCCCTCGTCCCAGGCTTCCAGCTCCGGCCGCCGCCCGGTCAGAGCCGTGTAGGCGTTGGCGATCGCGTACAGGAAGCACGCGCCGTCGAAGTCGCCTTGCGTGTGTATCCGTCGTCTCATCTCAGTGCCCGAGCGTCGGAGATCAGCGAAGCGCCGGCCCTCACCCATCGCCTTCCGGTGGCCCCAACGACTTGCCCGAGCGACGCGCCTTCTTGTCGCGCAGGTTGCTCTCAGCCGCCGCCTGCGCCTCTTGTACGTAGGACCGCCACCGCAGTTTGGTTTCTCGCAGCTCGGGTGCGGTCCGCTCACCGTAGGTCAGGCCATCCAGGAACTGCATGACCTGGGTCAGCCGCCCGCCAATCAGGTTCACGCCGCCCGCTCGTCCCGCATTTCGCTCCGTGACGGCCTGGCCGGAGTACTCGCGATGGAATCTGTGGATCAACAGGTCGATCAGCAGCATCTTCTCCTGCGGGGCCCGTGCCCGAGGGTAATCGCGCAGGAACTCCCGGAAGTAGCCCTCCATTCCGCCCGGGACGAGCTGCTTGTCCTGATACGATGCCAGGTAGTCGCCCCACCGCCCGCGCCACCCGCACTCGGCACACACCAGCGCCGACTGCTTGTCCCAGGCATGGGGCACACGCGCATCGCAGACCGGGCAGGGCGCGTGCCCCTGATGTGCCTCGAGTACGCGGAGGCTGTCCCGGCACCGAAGCAGCAGCGACGTGCCGACATCGTCGATCAGTTCCTCGTTCCAGATGCCGGCCGCGTTCTGCTCGTAGAGCGCGGCGATCTTGCGCCGCGGCACACGTCCCGCCCATTTCGGCGCCTTCGGTGTCGGGTCCTTGGCCACGGCCCGTTTCTGCATGGAATCTCCATGGCTCCTGCCATTCTCGGCATCGTCATTGAGCGTACACGAACGTCCGGAGAGCAGAAAGCGGAAAGGAAACTGCGGAAGTGGTCTTGAACGCCACAGGCGTCGGTGCGTTAAGCGAGGCGTCAGCCTCTTGCCTACTCTCTCTACTTCCTCCTGCTCTACCCCTCTGGCGAAAAGGCCCGCCGAAGCAGGCCCTTTCACTCGGGGCGGCCGGCAGAACCCCAAACCGTGCGGATCAGCGACACAGTCGGCCCGCGTCTGGATTCACTTCTTCACGGCATCATCTGAGACTATCCGCTTGCCCATGCTGACAACGTCGTCCTGCACGTAGCCGATTCGGCGGTAGAACTCCAGCACGCCGCTGTTACTGGACCGAACCTGAAGGTTGATCTTGGGACACCCAACCGCCAGCAGGCGGCGTTCCACCTCGATCACCAGTAGGCGAGCAAAGCCTCTGCGCTGGTAGTCAGGCGCAACAGCCAGATAGTTGATCCACCCACGGTGCCCATCGTAGCCCGCCATCACGGTGGCGATCACTTGGGCGCCAAGCGTGCCGACAAGAAAGAGCTCCGGCTGAACCTCAAGCTTCCTCGCAATATCCCTGCGCGGATCGTTCCAGGGACGAACCAGCCCGCATTGCCCCCAGAGCGTCACTACCGCGTCTTGGTCCGAAGCCGCAAAGGGACGTATCGTCATGTCGTTTGCGTTTGCCAATCCAGTCGCCTCCCCGGCAAGTCCGAACCGGGCTGTTCAGGCGAGAACTGTAGATCCCGGCCGCGCAAGAAGAAAGCCTTCCGTTTTCAGCGGAAGGCTCAGGTCTTTCGTTTGTCCAGCCCGTTGATGAGGCCCGAGAGCATAGGGGCTGCTCTTGCACAACCCATTGGCTCAGCCGTCAGCGCTCACGCAGAGGAGCAGCAGGCCCGTCTGCAAGACCGGATGGTGAGTCCGGCAACTTGATCTGTAACCCCTCAGTCGGAATCCGGGCCACGGTTGCGCCTGGATCTGACTTGGGTATGTATCGGGCAGATGTCTCCCACCTTGTGGCGCTCTCCTTCGGCAGAGAGATGATCCGCAACTGCCCTCCGTTATCGAGCGTATGGACTGATTCAGATCCCGTGCTCATGAGCCCCGGGACATTCTCGCTTTCGCCGAAGGTCGCCTCGATCTGCGCAGGCGTCGAAGAGGTGCTCAATTCCGCCAGTTTCTCGCAGTAGGGAGATAGCCGGGGATCATCGACGCCAACGGCCGAGGACTCGACGACGCGCGGCTGAGCAGCCTCTCCACTCGCCACCTGCACGGGAACGCTTTCTGCAGGCGTAAGATCTCGTCCTCGCTCCAACTCATCGATGGTCAGGGATCGATACATGGTCGGCACAAATCCGAAGTCTGAGCCCAAATAGATCAAGGTTCCCCATGGTGTCTGGACCCTGTCGTAGTGCTCTGCACTCTCGAACCGGTTGTTCCCGAAGTGTAGCTGCCCCCGGTGTCGCTGATGCCCCGTCGCACGGTACTCGTACGCCCATCGGCCTGAGCGGTAGATGCCCTCTTGTGGCAAGCTGCTAAGAAATGCAGGAAGCTCCGTCCGTGCCTGTTGCTGGACAGGAGACGCGGGGCTCGCCGTCTGAGGCTTGTCGCGCGGGGGAGGCTCAGCACTGTCTTCCCTGCGACATCCCCTCAAGCACACCCCAACCAAGATCAGACAAAGCAATCGCTGCACGTCGGTCTCCCATATGCGGATCGATCCTCAAGCTTGGATGCGCCAAATACCGTGAAGTTCCCGCAAGGCGCGTCGCCGGGTCTGGAAATCCAGTCGCCTCTCCCGCGAGTTCGAACCGCGTAATTCTGCGTTCGGTCATAAACCCCGCCCACGCAAGAAGAAAGCCTTCCGTTTTCGGCGGAAGGCTTTCCCGCCCCCGGGCCGGAGGTCGGCCCACGCTCGGGCGGTCGTCAGGATGGAGGCGGGGATGTCCTCAACGACCGCTTCCTGGCCCGTCCCCCGGCGGCCGGCTTCCAGGACCAGCATGCGGGCGAAGAAGCCGTTGGAGAGCATCGCGACCGAGAGGGCCTGGTAGAACCGCTCGGGGATGGCCGTGCCGAACAGGCACAGGCATGGCTGGTCGATGACGCCCCGGTTGTTGTTCTTGCCGGCCTTGACCCGCATGGGGTAGACCGAGTTGGCGCTGGTATACATCTTCAGCAGCACGTTCATGATCCCCTCGAACCGCACGTCCCGGCCCTTGTGGATGGCCGTCATCAGGCCGTCCACCTCGTCCGTCTGGAAGAGCATCGCGGGATGGACGAACATTCGGTCCTCGATGCCTTCGCCGCTGGCGAACGTGTCCCCGATGGCCTCGGCCAGCCCCGCCTGAAGCAGCACACCGGTGTTCACCTTGCAGCCCGGCCCTGCCGAAGTGCGCCCGGGCGGGCGTAGGGAGTCCGGCCGCGTTCCTCCGTGGTGGCATCCATGCCGCACGGCACGCCGTTCCGCCCGGGCGCGGAGATGGATCAGGGGAAGTCGAGAATGCGGATGACCTCGTAGCCGGTCGGGAAAGCGTCGATCTCCCAGGCCCGACGCAGGCGGCGGATGGCCTCCTCGTTCTCCTGCCGTGCGATGGCGAGGGTGTTGTCACCCAGACGCCAGACCCCGCAGCGGAACGGCTCGGCCTTCTCGATGGCCACGACGTAGACGGGCACCAGTTCGTCGATCACCTGGCCCAGGACGGCCTGGTAGAAGGCCATCTGGTGGTGGTAGCGCCGGCGCTTGGCGTCGTTCTCGAACCAGGTCAGGTCAGCCGTGGTCTTGATGTCGACTACGCCTCGATGAGGATGAATCCAATCGAATCGCGCCTGGCACGGCGTGTCGCAGTAGGTCGTGCGGATCACACCTTCGGACCGGCCATAGAGAAGAAGGTCGACGGCCTCGTCGTTCATGGCGACGCCCGAGGCCATGTGCTCGATCAGCTCGACGTGGTCGTGGGAGAGGACGGGCTTGCCTTGGGCCTCGGCCCACTCGGCAAAGGCCTTGGTGGTCGAGCCAAAGGGCTTCTGCGTGCGGGGATTGATGGGGCCGCCGAGGGCGAACTGCGATTCGTAGGCGTCGCGGCCTTCAAGGATGCGGACGTGGGCGGCGCGGCCGACCAGCAGCGCCGGCGTGTCGGTGTCCTGGATCAGGCCCAGCTGCTTCTTGCGATACAGCCACGGGCAGGCCATGAAGTCGAGCAGTTGATGGCTCGACAGATACTCGCCCGCCTTGGCGTGGTATTCCTCGGCCGGCTCGGCGCTCAACACGCCGAGGTCAATTGCCAGGTTGTCGTCGTCGCTCTGCGGCATTGTCGGACTCCCTTGCTCGCGGCGGGGCATTTCCGCCTCGTCCGCTCGAAGTGGTTATTTGCAGAACCGCCCCCAACTCCTCATGCAGGGACATGGCCGGAATGAGGAATGTCCCAGCATCGAATCCCCCAAGTGCCGCAATCGCGGGAAATAACGATCTCCGGAAGCCCCTCAAAGACACCTTCCTGACATATGTCTGACAGGTCCCAGCAAGCCCTGACAGGATGTCAGACATGTCCCAGCAAGCCCTGACAGCCTTCTGACAACCTTCCTGACATATGGCTTTCGCCAGACAGCTCCGGCTCTACGGATATGTCCCCGGTCTCGCCCTGAGCATCGCGATCGGACGGTCGGGAATGGCCCGACCGCGAGATCGACCCCTGATGCAAGGACGGATCGCGATGACAAACGAGCAACTGCTGAACTGGTACGAGGGAGCGTTCGAGGCGTGGAAGGCGAGGCTGGCCATCAGCCGCATCAAGGCGCTGGGATTCCCCAAGCGGGACTGGCCGGACCTGATGCAGGACCTGGCGGTGGTGATCCTGAAGTTCCAGTACGACCCCAAACATGACAACGGCGCATCGGAGCAGACGGCGCTGTACGCCGTCATCAATCGCCACCTGCTGTACCGCATGCGCTGCCGCTACAGCGAACGCGAGGCATTCGAGCAGTATCTCCGCAGCCTCGGCGTCCACGAGGACGGCACCTACGTCGGCCCGGAGCCGTGCTGCGAGGTGGACTACGGGATCGGCATGGACGTCGACAGCGCGCTGCCGGGCCTGTCGAAGTTCGACCGGGCCGTCGCCAACGGGCTGGCGGCGGGCATGTCCAAGGCGGCGCTGGCGCGAACGCTCGGTTGCGAGTGGAACACCATCCACAAGGCCATCGCGCGCATCCGCGAGCACTTCGAGACCCTGGGGATCGACGGGGAGGGGCGGTAATGAGCGGCCAAACACGCCTGTGCGAGCCGGCTCAAAGATTCTCGCCGGATGGGCCGGAACTGACTGGACAGTCTTTGAACGTCGAGGCTCAGTGTGTCCCGGCCGGCGGCGACGGGCCGCTGGAGACCGAATGGATTACCGAGGACCTGATCGCCCGCACGCAGGAGGTGTGGGGCGACTACCTCGAACGAGAAGTCAACAGAGAGGAGGCCATCGAGATGCTGCTGAACGTGCAACGCATCGCCCTGGCGTTCTTCCTGGCCAGCATGGAAGGAGAGTCCGAATGAATGTGGTGATCTGGGCACGCGTTTCGTCCCGCGAGCAGGCCGAGGGCTACTCGCTGGATGCGCAGATTCGCATCAACCGCGACAAGGCCCAGCGCGAGGGCTGGAACGTCCTCCGTGAGTTCGTCATCGCCGAGTCGGCCCGTCGCGGCGCGGCCCGCGTGGCGTTCAACGAGATGTATCAGTGGGTCAAGAAGCACGCAAAGCGGATGAAGATCGACGCGGTCCTCGCCCACAAGCTCGACCGCATCTGCCGCAACATGCGCGACGCGGTCCGCATGCAGGAACTTGAGGACACCGTCGGCGTCAAGATGCTCTTCGTCGACAACGAGTTCGGCCCGGGCGCGGCGGGTGCCCTGAGCTTCAACGTCATGGCCGCCATCAGCCAGTACTACAGCGACAACCTCCGCCAGGAGGTCCGCAAGGGCCAGGAGGAGAAGATTCGCCAGGGCTGGATGCCGTGCGGCGTGGCCTACGGGTACATGAATACCGACGACCGCGACGAACCCATCCAGCCGCACCCGGAGAAGGCCAAATTGGTGGTCCGCGTCTTCCAGCTCTACTCCCAGGGCGGGCTGACCTTCGACATGATCGGCGAGCAGCTCCATCGCGAGGGCTACATCTACCGGCCCAGCATGCCGCGCATGTCGCCGGGCAGCATCTCGTACATGCTGGCCAACCGGTTCTACGTCGGCGACATCGTCTGGAAGGGGCAAATCTACCCCGGCAAGCACCGGCCGCTGGTCGACCGCCGGACGTTCGAGCTCTGCCGCAGGCTGCTCAAGGGCAAGAACCGTCGCACCAAGCGGCAGACCCACGCGCTGGCCAACGGCCTGTTCCTGTGCGACCACTGCGGCAGCATGATCACCGGCGAGCGCATCCGCCGGCCGCTCAAGGACGGCAGCGTCCGCTTCCACACCTACTACCGCTGCGCGAACAACCATCGGCCCGACGACCACCCCAAGGTTCGCTGGCGCGAGGCCGACCTCGAAGACGCCATCGCCGCCGAGCTCGAAACCATGCGGATGCCCACGCCGGAAACGGCCGAGTGGTTCCGCGATTCGCTCGATCGGTCGTTCGGCCAGCTTCGCGGCGACAACGGTCAGCAGAAGCGTATCCTCGGTCGCAGGAAGGTCGAGCTGGAGAAAAAGAGCGAGCGATTGCTGTCCCTGTACCTCGAAGGTCACCTCGATGCAGGGACATTCCAGGACCAGTCGGCGACCTTGCAGGGACATCTGCGGGAGTTGGAAGAGGGGATCGCGGCTTGCAGGGACATGGACCCGTCATGCAGGGACTTGGCGGCGAAGGTCTTCGACTTCACGCAGCAGGCGGCCAAGGTGTGGCGAAGTTCAAAAGCCGCCGGAAAACAGCGGATTCTGCGGGCAGTATCTTTGAACCGGACCTTGAGCGACGCAAGTCTCGCCATAGAAAAGAGAAAGCCGTTCAGTTTTCTCACTGAACGGCTTCCTGTTCGAACAAGTCGGGGCGGCCGGATTCGAACCGGCGACTTCCAGCTCCCAAAGCTGGCGCTCTAGCCAAGCTGAGCTACGCCCCGATGAACCATCCATCGGCCGGATGATTGTCGCGCGTTCGGCCCAATCGGTCAAGGACGACGGGGGGCACGGAGCTACCAGACCGTCCGAACGGCGTCGTATCGCGCGATGGTCTTGTCGGGCGTGAGGATCGGCAGGCCGTGAATGGCGGCCGTGGCGATGATGAACCGGTCGCACGGGTCATTGTGGATCGGCGGCAGCGCGGCGGCCGTCAGAGCACATCGGCCGTCCACCGGAATCTCGCGCAGGCCGAAGCTTGAGACCGCCTCGGCGTACCAAGCGTCCGGCGGCAACGGAAGCTCCAGCTTGCCGCGGCGGTGCTTGACGGCGATCTCGAAGGCGGAGATGGCCGAGACCCCCAGTCCGCCGGCTTCGGCTGTGATCGCCGCCCGCGCCCGTTCGCTCAGGGACGCCGGGTCGCCCGCCAGCCACAGCAACGTGCACGTATCGAGCAGGACCATCAGCGCCGCTCCGCCGGCCAATCGTCCTCGTCGAGCGGGGCGCAAGGGTGTTCGTGAAACACGATCGGCCCCAGGCGCGGGTTGCCCCTGAGCGGGTCGGCCGGCCCGGACTCGACCGCGACGAGCTTCGCCACGGGCTTGCCGTTGCGGCAGATGACCACTTCCTCATGCGACTGCTCGACCTTCGCCAGCAGCGCCGATAGCTTCGTCTTCGCCTCATGCGTGTTGATCGTCACCATCTACGTTCTCCAGATGAGACTTAGCTAGACTTAGTCCTTCAGCTTCCAGTATATCGACCAGGAAGCCGGCATTCATGCGAAAATCAGACGGATCTCGTGGGGCCCCGACCGCCCTACCGCGAACGCTTTGGCAGCTTCCGGCGGCGGGTGAACGGGAGCGGAAGGATGCGACGGCCGAACAGGCGAAGCTGCCCGGTCAGGCGGACAATCTTGCGCGTGAGCAGCACGCCCGCCAGCGTCGCGGCGACGACGGCGAGGTAGATGACTTCCGCCAGCAGGACGGCCGCGAGCTGTTCCCCCAGCCCCGCGCCGGGACCGACCAGCCCGGTCAACTCGACGGCCGAGACGAGCACCGATATCGCCAGGGCGATCGCCGTCAGCCACGCCAGCACGAAGACGACGGTCTCGTTGCGGGTGGGGATGGCGAAGGTGCGGTCGAACGGTTCCGGCCAGAGGCCCACGCCCGATGGCTCGCCGACGTCCCAGCCCGGCGCCCGGCGCGCGAAATCCTGCGGGGAGAAGCGCCGGTGCGGATCGCTGCGCCACGCCCACGGCCCGAACCGGTGCGCGACGGCCTGGTAGGCCTCGGTCAGCCGGTGGAACTCGCGCGTGGCCGTCTGCGGGTCGTCTGGGTGGCTGTCGGGATGCCATTGCAGCACCGCCCGCCGATAGGCCAAGCGGATATCCGCGAGAGACGCATCCCGCGGAACGCCGAGAATGCTGTACGGGTCGGCCTCCATTTCGGCTCATTATACCGCGCCGGTTCGCTCCGCGGTCGCCGCTTAGATCCACCGCCGCAGCCACGAACGAATGCCCGTGGCCGCCTTCGCCATCACCAGTGGGCGATCGCAACGACGGGCCACCGCCTCCGGCACGGTCGTCTGCGCGAGCTGCCGCAGCAACGGCTGCTCCGTACAGCCGAGCACGACCAGGTCGTAGTCCCCCTGCTCGGCCTCCTCGAGAATCGCATCCACCACGCGGCGGGCTTCGACGGCCTTCGTCTCCATGCGCCCCGCGGGCAGCTTGAGTCGCTTTGCCTGCTCGGCCGCGAACGCGTCAAGGTCGAAACCGTCCCCCGTGCGGCGCCGGACCGTGAACGCCGTCACCCGCCCGTCGTCCGCCGCCAGAATCGATGCGGTCTCCAGCGCGTAGGCCCCGTTGGGCCCGCCGGCGACCGGCACCAACACCCGACGGAACACCTGGTCTCCGCCGCATCCCTTGAACACCACCACGTTGCACGGCGAGCGCTCGATGACCGGGTCGATCGTCGAACCCAACCGGAACACGCCCCGGGGGATCCGGCCGTGCCAGCCGAGAATCAGCGTGTCGATTCGCTTCTCCCGCACGGCCGATACGATGCCGCGGGCGACGTTGCGGCAGTAGCGGAGATGCGTGTTAACCGGGAACTGCGGGGCGAGATAGAGCATGGTCTCCAGGATGCCCTCGCGCCCCTCCAGCATGTAGCGGTCGGCGTCGGCGAGGGGCACCTGGCTGGGCACCGGCACCATGTGCAGCAATTCGACACGGGCCTCTCGCGCCTCGCACAGCCGGTACGTCTGCCGCACCAGCGCCAGGGCATTCCCGGGGTTCGCCACCGACACCATCACGCGGTGCGCAGCGCGGACGGGCCTTCGCGAGTCGCGGGGGGCTTCCGCCTGCTCGAAGACGTGAATCTCCTCCTCGGTGGCGACGGCCCGCGTGCGGGAATAGACGAGATAGATCACGATGCCGGCCGGCACCCACACGGCCGCCACGATCCAGGCTACGGGGCTTTCCTGGAGGATACCGCCGGCAAGCGCGATCTGGCAGACGATGGCGACGATAGGCAGCAACGGGAACAGCGGCATGACGAAGCCGTATTGAAGTTCGTCGCCCATGTTCAGACGGACTTTGATGACGCACAGGTTCACCATCAGGAACAGGGCGAGGAACATCATGCTGGCGCTGGCGGCGACGTCCATGATGGGCAGCGCCGTCGCGCAGAAAAGGACGATGAGGCTCGTGAACCCCAGCGCGACGTACGGCGTGCGGCGCTTGTGAGAGATCTTCGAGAAGGCGCCGGGCAGCATGCGGTCGCGCCCCAGGGCATAGCTCGCACGCGTGGCGGAGTAGATCGTCGCGTTCAGGGCCGACGTGGACGAGAAGACCACCGCCATCGACACGAGCAGGTAGCCCACGAACGGCGTGGGCATGAGCCGTGCGACCGCCCGGCCGAAGCCGGTATCGCGGAAGGAGCCGACCCACTCCCACGGCTGGGCGCCGGCGAGGTCGGGGTGCCCCGGCCGCACGGCCACGACCGCCGCGATCGCCACGAGCACGTAGGTGATCGTCACGATGAACACGGAATAAAGCATCGCCTTGGGGATGTTCTTTCGCGGCTCGACGGTTTCGTCGCCGGCCTGCGCGATGACCTCGAACCCCTCGAACGCCACGTAGATCACGCCCATCGACGCCAGCAGCGCCCCCCAACCGCGCGGCATGAACGGGCGGAAGTTCGCCACGCGCTGGGGATCAACGGCGGCCGTGACGATTCCCACCACGGCAATCGCCAGCACGAACCCCATCTGACCCAGCGTGAAGAACGCCCCGATCTTGCCCGTCTCGCTGCTGCCGCGGTAGTTGATGTACACAAAAAGCGCGGCAATGCCGACGGCCACGAGCTTCCGCGCGATTCCCAGGCCAAACGGCAGCCATTCGAGCAAGCCGAGTTGAGCGAAGAAATCCAGGGTGTATGTCGCGAACACCACGGCGTAGAGCGCCCCGGCTACGCTGGAGGCGAACCACTCGACCCACCCCGCGAGGAAGCTGGGCCCTCGCCCGAACGCGATGCGCGCGAAGTTGTATGCCCCGCCCGCCCGGGGGATCGCGCTGCTCAATTCCGCGAAGCTCATGGCCGTGAACAGGGCGATGAGCCCGTTGAGGGCGAAGGTCAGCAGGAGCCCGCCCGGCCCGGCGACATACATCGAGTTTCCGATGCCGATGAAGACGCCCGCACCGATCATCATCCCCAACCCCATCATGGTGACGTGGAACAGGCTCAGGTCGCGCGACAGCTCGGCGTGGACATTGGGCTCATCGGCCATCGCGGAGATCCTTGAGAATCTCGCGGGCGGAGGACGTGCCGCGGCGGGCGATGCGGTGGATGATGTGACGGCTCCAGAAGGTGAGCCCCGACAGCGCCGCCAGCGCAGCCGCCAGCAGAACGACGCCCAGCACGATCTCCGCCGTGCCCGACGCCAGCGGCGGCCCCCCGGACGCCCAAAGAGCGGATGCGATTGTCATCAGGGACGCGCTCATTGCCCGTCTCCGTAGAGGCGAAGCCCGGGCGTCCCTATACCACAGCGGACCCCATGAGGAAAGCCCCGTCGCCGCACGGCCGCGCCCCCGGGGGCGCTCTGCGCGCGCGTCGGCGCTCCGCTTCCAGCCCGGGTTCGTCGAGAAACTCACATTTTGTTGCGCCCCGCGTGGCTGCGGTTTGCGCCCCCCTGGCCCCGCCCCGGGGGCGCGTTTGCGCGCGCAGATGCGCCCCACCCCCGGAGAGGGTGAGGAGACGCAACATGGCCTTCGACCTGACGAACTTCCACGACCCGGCGCTCGACGAAGCATACCTCACACATCTCGTGGACCAACAGGCGAGCGAAACGGCGACTCACTACGCCCGCCTGTGGAACTACTTCCTCAACCCCTTCGTCCCACCCGTCGGCGTGCAGGCGGGCGCGATCAACGAGCGCAGCCGTCCGTACTTCCAGGCCCAGGAGGCGGGCCTGCCCGCCCGCATCACGGGCGTGGCCCGCACCGGCCTGCCCGGCGGGGCGACCACCGACTTCCACCGCAAGGAAGTCGTCATCGAGAACGACATCGCATGGCGCCTTCATACGATGGTCGATTTCCTGTTCGGCAAGGGCGTGACCATCCGTTCGCTGGCGGCGGACCCATTCGTCGCCCAGACGGTCGAGGCCGTCGCAGCCGCCCTGCTCGATGCCAACGGCGGCCTCCGCCTGCTTCAGGAGATCGCGCTGCTCGGCGCGGTGCACGGCTTCGCGGATGTGGCCCTTCGCGCCCCGCGCTCGGACGCCGCCCGCGCCGCGTCGCCCGGCCGCCCTTCGCCTCCTTCCGAGAACCGGCAGGACCCGAACCCGGATCGGTCTAGAACCCGCACCGCCCGGGCCGTCCATGCGGTCCGGAGACTCATGCTGGAGACCGTCGAAGCCGGACGGGTCCTGCCCATCCTCGACGAAGACGACTACCAGACCGTCCGGTTCTGGATTCAGCGGTACGACAAGCACCCGTCGCGGATGGTAAACCAGCGCCGCCCGTGGTACGCGTTCGCCCGACGGCCAAGCAGCACCCCGGCCGCGGTGGAAGTCGTCGAGATCCTCTCGTCCGCGTGGTGGCAGCGCTACGAGGACCGCGAACTCGTCGCGGAGGGACCGTGCTCGCTGGGCCGGCTGCCGGTGGTCCACATCCAGAACGTCGCGCTGCCCGGCTCGTACTCAGGCCTCAGCGACGTCGAGCCGCTCATTGCGCTGCAGGATGAGTTGAATACGCGGCTGTCCGACCGGGCCAGCCGGGTGACGTTCCAGTCGTTCCGGATGTACCTGGGCAAGGGGATCGACAACTTTCTCGAGCGGCCGGTCGCGCCCGGGCAGATGTGGGCGACGCACAACCCCGACGCCGAGATTCAGGAGTTCGGCTCCGACCCCGGCTCGCCCAGCGAGGACGTGCACATCGAACAGGTCCGCCAGGCGATGGACAAGGTCTCGGGCGTGACACCGTTGGCGGCGGGGCTCATCCGCGGGCACGTGGGGAACCTGACCAGTGCCGCCGCGCTTCGCGTCGTGCTCAGCGGCCTGCTCGCGCGGACCGCCAAGAAGCGCCTGACCTACGGCGCGGGTCTGCGGCAGATCATCTCCGTGGCCCTCGACTTTCTCGACCGCACGGGCGCGCTCCGCACCGCGCCGGAGGATCGCCGTGTGGAAATCCACTGGCCCGCTCTGCTGCCGGACGACGAGGGCGAGCAGTTGCGCAATGCCCTGACCAAGGTGCAGCTCGGCGTGCCCGCCGATCGCGTCCTCGCCGAGATCGGCTACGCCAACGAAGACGCCGACGTCCGCTGACCGTAGGCGGCAAGAGGAATCCCCCATGACCGACGAAGCACAGGAAGCCACCCCGAAGCTCGAACCGCAGGACGGCGCCGCCGACGCCCCGCCGGAACGCGTGGTCCCGGTGGGCGAGTCGATCCGCTATCGCCGCCGCGCTCAGCAGGCCGAGGGGCGGGTCCAGCAGCTCAAACAGCAACTCAACGATCTTCAGTCGCAGCTCGACCGCCGGGCGGATGAGGTCGCCCAGGCCGAGGCCCAGCGCGACGAGGTCCGCTGTCAACTCACGTCCACCCAGAACCGGCTCCAGGCGGAGCGGCTGCTCGGCGAGGCGGGCGTGGTGGACCTTGAGGCCGCGTCGCTGCTGCTGTCCAAACGCCTCGACCTCGGCGACGAACTCGACGCCGACGCCATCGCGGAAAGCGTCGAGCAACTCCTGCTCGACAAGCCGTTCCTGCTCGGCGCGGGCGGGGCGCTGCCGCCGTCCACATCGGCGCCGCGCTCGGCGCCGGACGGGCCGCGAGCCCAGCTCGCCCGGGTCGCCGACCGCGCCTCGCGCACCGGCAACCCGCGCGACGTGGCGGAGTATCTTCGGTTGAAACGACAGGCATCGACGGCCCCATAGGGCCCGAACCCGCAACCCCGACTTCAGGAGAGAACCATGGCCTTCACCGGGAAAGCAACCTACTCGGCCGGCAGCACGCTGCCCGAACTCGCCGAGGACGTGTCCGACATCGTCAGCATCGTCTCGCCCTACGAGACGCCGCTGCTCGACCACCTCGGCGACGCGCCGCGGGCGGCGACCAGCACCTACCATGAGTGGCTCGAGGACGAGCTGCTCCCGAACACCGACGCCATCGACGACGCCGACTTCACCGACCCCGCCGCCGACGAGACGTTCGGCGTCGAGAACCCCGACCGCTTCCGCGTGGGAGACCAGGTGCGCCCGGACGGCAGCGGCGAGCTGCTGCTCGTCACGGGCGTCAACGTCTCGGGCGGCGAGATCACCGTCACCCGCGGCTATGGCGGCACCACGCCGGAGGATCTCGTCGACGACCAGGTGCTGCATATTCTCGGCAACGCCGCGCTGGAGGGCGCCGACGCCCCGACCGCGCGCTTCACGCAGCGGGTGCGCAAGGGGAACTGGTCGCAGATCTTCACGGGCGCCCTGCGCGTGAGCGGCTCGGAGCTCGCGGTTCGGAAGGTCGCCGTCGCGGATGAGCTCGACTACCAGAAGCAGGAGCGGCTGCGCGAGCTGCTGCGCGACCTCGAGGGCACCGTGATCAACGGGGCGGCGCCCGCGTCCGACCCGCAGGGCTCGGCGACGGTCCGCCGCACGATGCGCGGCATCATTCCGTCGCTGACGACCAACGTGTTCCGGCCGAATCAGGGCGGTTTCCCCGGCGATGGCGACCTCACGGAGACGCAGCTCAACCTCGCGCTGCGGCTGGTGTGGGAGCAGGCGTCCAGCCGGATCGACACCCTCGTCGTCAACGGCTACCAGAAGCGCCGGATCAACTCGTTCATCACGTCGGGGCGGGCGTACGGCCCGAACGACGTGACGTACCGCGAGCTGGTCAGCGTGTACGAGAGCGACTTCGGCGTCTGCCGCGTGCTGCTGTGCCGCGCGGTGCCCGCCGGGTGCGTCCTGCTGCTCGACAGCAGCCGCGTGAACGTCCTGCCGCTCGCCGGGCGGAGCTTCCACTACAAGCCGCTGGCCTCCACCGGCGACTACGAATCGGGCGAAGTCATCGGCGAATACACGCTGGAACTCCGCAACGAGAACGCCCACGGCCTGATCACCGGCCTCGACGTCTCTTAACCACAGAGGCACAGAGAACTCAGAGAGGAAGAGGTGCGCGATGAACAGAGGACGGCCAACATCGCTTCGAGGCACGGAACGAACGTCGTGTGTCGTCCAGCCCAGGGCCTTCGGCCCGGAACTCTCTGTGAACTCTGAGTCTCTGTGGTGAGGACCCCCGGCGCCTGAGGCGCCGGGCCTGCGCCCCGCGGGGCGTGCGCCCGACGCCTCGGACGAGGCAACGAGGAGCCCAACGATGGACCTGTTCTGCACCGACCGCGATCTGCTGGCAATCGAGCCGCTCATCTTCCTGCTGGGCGGCGGGCCCGCGCAGGAACTTGCCGCCGGCGAGGACGGCGCGATCTCGGCCACGACGTTCAGCTCCGCCGCGAGCAACTTCGGGGCGGCGGGCGTCGAGCCCGGCATGGTGCTCGCCGCGTCGCCCGGCGCGCCCGCGGAGGGGGCCGCCTACGAGATCGTCTCCGTCGATTCGCCGACGACGCTCACCGTGTCGGTCCTTCGCGCCGACGGGGAGGCCGACGCCGTCGCGCCGCCCTCGGGAATCGAACTGCGCTTCCACGTCCGCACGTATCGCCCGCAGATCCACAACGTCTCGGCGACGATGGCCGAAAAGCTGCGGCAGATCGTTGAGGTCTCCGGGGTCGCGTCGGCCGACTTCGCGGACTCGGCGCAACTGGCGCCCGCGTGCGCCCACGGCGTTCTGGCGACCGTCTTCGTCGCCCGCGCCGAGTCCGCCTCGCCCGCGGACGCCAACTGGATCAAGGCCGAGCACTACCGTCGCGAGTTCCTCCGGCTCCAGCTTCAACTGCGGCTGGCGGTGGATGCCGACGCGGACGGCGTGGCGGAGCGGACCCGAACGCTCGGCAACGTCTCGCTGAGGAGGGTGTAGCCGTGGCGTCCGTCGCGACGGAAATCCTGCACGACGTCGCCGAGCGGCTGCGGACCTCGGGCCTGTTCGCCGAGGTCGCGGTGGGCTCGCCGGCGGCGGCTTCGGCCGTGCCGCGGGCGTCCGTCGCCTACGACGGACACGACGTGTTCCTCAGCGACGACCGGGCAAACGTCCTGTGGGTCCGGCTGCGGGCGCGCGTGGTGATGCATTCGAGGGCGGCGCGGGACGACGGGCGTCTCGCGCTAGCGGCGGACCTGGCGTCGGCCGTCACGAACGTGCTGATGGCCGACCCGTGGCGCGGCGAGCGCTGCCGCGACCTGCCCGTGGGCCGGGCGACCGAAGTCGGCCGGGCGGAGGTCGCCTCCGGCGGGCGCGGGAGCGAGGTTGAGATCGCGCTGGCCGTTCGCTGCCACTACGAAATCGAGGAGGGCACGTGATGGCACGCTACGGTCCCATCGAGTCCGTCCGCTTCGGCGGGGCCGACGTGCCGCTGCCGGTCTCTGTGCGTCTATCGCGAAGCGCCGCCCCCCTGCCCGCTGCCGACGCCCACGCCGCCTTCGCCACCAGCGTGCAGACGGACCTGCCGGTGCTGACGGCCGAGGTCCGCACACGCGCGACGGCCGTCGCCGAAGGCCTCGCCCTGGGCACCCGCGGCGACCTGGTGCTCACCATCGCGCCCGCCGCGGCGGGCATTCCCGCGCGGGTGGTCACGCTGGCGGGCGCCGTGCTGGTGGCGATCGAGCACGCCTACGAGCAGACGTCGCCGGCAACCGCGCTGCTGCGGTTCGCGGCCGAAGCCGACGCCGGCGACACCGACCCCTTCCACGCGGAGGACGCCGCATGAGCACGCTCGACGGCAACGACTTGTTCGGCTCGGGCCCGCACGCGGTCCGCCCCGTGGCGTGGGAGCGGGCAGTGGCCCGCCGCGGCTTCCCGGGCGTCGACGGCGAACTCGTCCTCGACATGGGGCTGCGCTCGCGCGCCATCGAGCAAACGGGCCGCCTCCAGGCCGGAACCGCCGCCGACTTGCACGCGGCCCTCGCGGCCATCGAGACGTACGCCGACGGCCGGCTGCACAGGCTGATCGACCCGACCGGCCGGACGTACGCCAACGTTCTCGTCGAGCGCTTCGAGCCCGCAACGCCCGTTCGCCACGGGCGTGGGTTCTTCTGCGAGTACACCCTTCACTACAGGCAGCTTCCGTGACCGCCGCGTTCACCACCGACAACATCGACCGCCTGCAGGCAATGCCGCTCGACCGGCCGCGCGGCTGGGAAGTCCGTTTCCGTTCCGGCAACGCCGGGCTGCACCACCAGCTCTACGTCAACGGGCGGCTGGCGGACTTCACCGACACGCCGCAGCAGCGGGCATTCATCCTGCCCGAGCAGCCGGCACCGGCTGCGCTCTGCGTGGCGGCCGTCGCCGCGGCGAAGCGGCGGACCGACTTCGGTGCCCTGCTGCCGGGGGACGCCCCGGCGTGGGTGTATTGCGCCGAGATCGTCCAGAATCTGGCCCACCCGGCCGGCTCGCGCGTGGAGCTTCTCACCGACCACGCCACGGGCGAGCTGGACGAGACGCCGGCGGCGGTCCGCGACCTCTGGCCGGCCTCGTCGCCGCGCTGGGGCTTCGGCGAGAGCGCGTTCGCCCGGGGCGGCTTCGGCTACGGCGGGGTCGGCGCACCCGGCCTGGGGCGCGGCGCGTTCGGCGCCGGGCCGTTCGGCATGAACGCCGAGACCGTCCCCCTGACGACCGCCCTCGCCGAGCCGGGAACGCACGAGATCGCCCTTCGCACCGTCTCCCCCGACGGCCGGACGGTCGATGCCGAACCGACCGCCTTCGAGGCCGCCCCGCCGCCCGCGCCGCCGGCGGGGCTCTCAGCCGTCGCCTACGACCCGCAAACCGACACGCTCACACTGCGAATCGAGGAATCCTGACATGACCGAAGTGTTCCCACCCGACGCGGACCTGAACGCGCTGTCCGGCACGACGGACGGCGAGCAGGAAGTGCCGTTCATCGCCACCGGCGAGAGCCCCTACTACACGAGCTTCTACAAGATGCTCTACCGCCTGCTCGACGTGGCCCGCCGCGCCGGCGACCTGCGCGTGTTCAAGGACGGCGACCTGACGTTCGGCGTCCGCGCTGGCGCGTTCCAGGATGGCGACACCATCCGCGAGTTCGCCGGGGGCGAGGGGCAGGCGCTCACCAACAACCAGACGAACTACATCTACCTGACGGCCGACGCGACGCTGACCGTCAACACCAGCGGCTTCCCCGACCCGTCCGCCACGCCGCACATCCCCCTAGCGACCATCGCGACCAGCGCGGGCGAGTACGCCCACGACGACATCGCCGACCACCGCGGCCGGGCCATCTACAGCGTCCTTCGCGGAGCCTGATGGGGCAGCCGCAGAGGTAGCGGAGGCAGCAGAGGAGTGCATTGTGAATTATCCGTTGAGAAACCCCGGCGAGCTTGGGCCGTGTCGCGCGACACGGTCTGCGACCTTCGAGATCGAGGCCGATTGCTGAGGACTGACCGCTGATGGCTCTTCTCCACTACACCGACAACGAAGTGCCCGCCTTCGCCGAATGGGACGAGACCGTCGCCGACGGCGCCTCCACGCTGGAGCAGACAGCGGCCGCGAGCTTCCCCGACCGCGGGGCACTGGGCCTGCGCGTGACCATCGACGCCGACTCTCAAGCCTACGCCGGCAGGACGTTGGGCGACTCGCTGGCGTCCGGCAAGTGGTTCGCCGTCGGCTGGTGGTGGCGCGTGAACGCTCTGCACACATCAAGCACGCTGTACCCGATGGGGCTCAAGGGCAGTACGGGGAATGACTACGACTTCTGCGCAGCGCTCTACCCGGCCGGAGGCATCAAGCTGTTCTGCAAGGAGGACTCGTCCTCGTTCCGGGCAGCCGGCCCGATTGCGTCGTCCCTGTGCGACGGCAGGTGGCATTACGTCGTCGCGGCGCTGAAGCGGGCCTCGGCGCCCGGGGCGAATGACGGCGCCGTCCGCTTGTACATCGACGGACTGCTCCGCGGCAAGGCCACCGGAATCGACAACGACTGGCGGTTCTCGTCGATCTCGTACCTCAAGCTGGGGGCGCCGATGGGTCCCCGGGACGGCTACGACGCGGACCTCGACGAAGTGAAGATCGCGATCAACGCCGACACGGCCACCGACGCGATGGCCGACGTCGAGCCGTTCGCGCCGCAGCCCGCCGCGGACTTGGCCGACCACCCGGAGCGAACCGCGGTCCTCTACCGAGCCGCCTCGGACGACTCGGCCGCGTTCGCGGCATACGTCTGCGAGCAGTTCGGCGTGCCGCTCGCGAACCGCGTGCCGCTGCCGAACGCCTCGAGCGACGAGACGCTCGCCGACTACGCGACGTTCCAGGCGCAGGTGGAGGATGACTTGGCCGCCTGGCTGGCGAACAACCCCGTCGCGGCCGAGCGGATCACGACCTTGCTGATCGGCTACGGCGTGCCCGGCTACTTCATGCACGCCGGCATCAGGCGCTCGGCCAGTTCGCGCCTGATGCGCTTCGGTCAGGCGTTTTCGGCCCGGACAGTCAACCCGCTGTACGCGACGAAGTCGCGCCCCTCGATCTTCGACCTTCGGTCCTCGAACTGCTACTGCAGCACCCGGATCGACGCGGACACGCTCCAGCACGCGAAGGACCTCCTCGACGCCGGGCTGGCCGTCTCTACGCTCTCGACGCTGCCCGTGTCGGACAAATTGTTCACGGACGAGCCGGACTCGCTCATTCTTCAGCACACGCGGCTGGAGCGCGTCGGCCTTGGCGAACTCACCGGCGACGCCTTCGCCTTCGGCGACCTGGGCAGTCCGGTCTACGGGGCGGCCGGTACGCGGGCGGTGCTGGTGGATAGGTCGTCCGGCTCGGCCGATACGCTGCGGGCGGCGTCCGTCCTGTTCACCGCGTGCGTGGCGAATGGCTACGCGGCCGGGATGGGCTTTCCCGCCGACGCCGGCGAGTTTGACACCGAGGCGTTCCTCGAAATCCTGCGCGTGGGCGGGTCGTTCGCCGAGGCGGCGCTGTGCGCCACCAGGTACCTCGACGACACGGCCGTGCACGTTGGCGCGCCGATGATGACCGTCGCCTTCCCGCGGGCCGGATTCGACCTGTTCCGCGGCGAGGGGGCGCCCGAGGAGATCGACTACGCCTCACCCGCCGCCTATTTGCGGGCCGGGCAAACGGAGATCGATCTTCCGCGACAGCAACTGGGCCCCAGCACGCAGTATTTCTACGCCGCGCGGGCTGTGGCCGCCTCAGGGACGCCGGAGCGCAACACACACGCGCTCGCGCGGGTCGCGGTCGATGGCGACGGCCAACTGCTCCCGCCGCCTCCGCCGACGCCCGAAGACCTCGCGGCCAGAACGGTCGCTGACGGCAACGTCCTTCTGACGTTCTCCTGCGTCGCCGGGCCCGGCCACGCGCGGCCGGATGCGTTCGAAGTGTTCTCCGATGACGGCACGGGCGTCATCGACCTGGGGGCCCCCGCGGCCGTCCTGGTCGGCTTCGCGCCAGGGGAGACCGACTTCGAGACGACCGTCTCGCCCGCGTCCCTTCCCGCCCTGCTGGCCGTCCGCGCCGTCGCCGACGGCCGGGGCAGCGGGCTCAGCGAGGTCGTCACCGTCCGCAACGAACCCGAACCCCAACCCGCAGCCGTCCTGTGAGCCACGCCATGCAAACCGTAACCGTGCCAGCATCTCGGCAGAGCGCGACGGTCGTCCGCAGCCGCCCCGCGCGGGTGTACGTGGACGGCCGGCGGCGCGCCGACCTGAAGCTGCTCACGTGGGAGGTCGTGCCCGGCCCCGAGTTCGGCAGGGCGACGCTCGCGCTGCATCCGTCGCGCCTGAGCCCCGCGGAAGGACGAATCGAGGAACTGGCCTCCCTGCCGGCCGTCGGCACGTCGGTGCTCCTCCGCCCCGCGCCCGACTCCAGCGGCGAGATGCGCGGCGTCGTCACCGCGCATATCGCCGCGTACGACGAAGACGACGAGCGGCTCACGGCCGAGGTCACGCACGGCCTCGGCGTGCGGCTTGCCGGGACCGTCGTCGGCTCGTGGCGGCTGGTCGATGGCAAGCCGCAGTACGTCGCCGACGCGGCGGCCGCGTTCAACGTCGGCGCCGACGCCCGGGCGTCGGCCAAGACGTACTCCATCCACGGCCGCGCGGCGCGCGTGTTCGACTCCTCTGCCACGGCCGTTGAGTGGACGGTCGCCGACGCCCTGGCGTACCTGCTCGCCGCGTGCGTGCCCGCCGAAGTCGTCGTGCCGTCGGCGGAGGAGTTGTCGTCGCTCGCCGGCGAAGTCCCGCTCGGCGCGCTGAACACGGAGGGCCGGTCCGTCGCGTGGGCGCTCGGGCAGGCGGCGGGGCGAGCGGGGCTGGCGGTCCGCGCGGCCCGAAGCGGCATCGGGCTGGTTCTCTACCGCCCCGGCATCGACGGCCGACGCGCGTCGGTCCGGCTCCAGCGAGCGGGGGCGAGCTTCCGCCCGTCCGGCAGCAACACGCCCGCCGGGCGGGTCCGCCTGCTTCGCCGCCCCGCACGCCCGGGCGTCATCGCGCTTGGCGAGCGGAAGCGGTACGAATCGACGTTCACGCTCCAGCCGGGCTGGGAGGAGAGCCTCGGCACCGACCGCTGGCGCGACACCACCCGCACCTACGGCGACAACTTCACCGGCCTCGCGGATGTGTACCGCAAATGGGTACTCAATGAGCACGGGCGCTACTCGGACGGCCCGTGGGGGCTGGACGCGTACGACTTCTCGCCGCTGAGCAACGAGGACTTCCCGCTTCGCGTCGCGCGGCGGTTCCTGCCGTGCCTGTCCGCGGATGAGTCCGGCGCCAGCCTGGGCGTCATCGTCGAGTCCCGCTTGGGGCCCGAGGCCGGGTGGCTTCTCTGGCCCGGGCCGGCCTGGGTCTCGCCGGATGAGTGCACGATCCGCCTCGGCGGCGACACGCTGCCGGGCGCGTACTTCCAGGCGGCGGCCGCGGGGACGGCCGAGCTTCGCGTCACCGCGACCGTCGAAGCCGACGCGCGGCTGCGCGTCGAGATCCCGGGCGACGCCGGCGTGCCCCCGCGCGTGGTCCCCGCTCCCGCGGGCCTCGCGTGGCAGAGGGTGCATCCCGCGAGCATCTTCCACGGCGAGAGCGCCATCGGCCCGGCCGACGAGCGCGACGACACCGAGCGCCTGCGGAAATTCGCCGAGGCCCAGGCACGCCGAGTCCAGGACGCAATGCGCGCGGAACTGACACTTGGCTGGATCGACACCAACTGCCACGTCGGCGACTTCGTCGAGCGCATCGACGGGCGCGGGCTGGAGCTGGCCGCCCGCCCGGACGCCCGGCCGTGCGTCCACCGCGTCGTCCACGACTTCGGCTCCACGCAAACCACCACCCTCTTCGTGACCGGATGACCATGACGAACGCCAGACCACACGACGCACTGGGGCAGTTCGCGCAGGCGGGCGCGGCCGCCGGGCTCCAGCTCGTCCGCCTGACCGCCCTCGACGCGGACAACCGCTACACAGCCCGGCCCGTCGAGTTCGACGCGAACGGACAGACGCAGTTCGCCGGCGACGCAACGCTGACGGTGACGAACCTCGCCGAGCCCGCCGACGCCGACGGCGCCGTGCCCGCGGGCACCGACGCGGTGGCGGTGGACGTGGAGGGGCGCTGGATCGTGTTCGTCCGCCCGGCGGCGCCCGCGGCATTCGCCGCGCGAGTCATCGCCACCGGCTCGGGCGCCGATTACACCGTCCGCGAGCAGGTGGGCACCGGGGCGGGCACGTTCGCCGACAAGGAGGGGGCGCCCGATCTGACCGCTCACAACCTCGCGGAGCTTTCGCTGGGGCCTGGGGCGGCCGTCGATGTGGACACCATTGTCCTGGTCACGGCGCTCACCGGCACGGGCGAGCCGCCGACCGTCCGGTACGTCTTCGACCACCCCGCCTACGCGAAGTACCTCGACTAGGAGTCGCCGTGAGCTACGCCCCCGCATGGGTCAACGGGAACGCATCGGGCCGGCTGGAGCCGGCGACGCACTGGGTACGCGCATGTGACGCGGCGGAGCTGGCGGCCGCGATCAACCGGCGTCGGCGGCTGACGTACCAGCTCGAGCAGGACTTCTCGTCGCAGATCGGCGCCGGGCTGTATGTCCGCGAGGCCACTGTGGCGAGCGCGGCGGCGCCGTTCGACAACCTGCGGGATGGGCTCGCCGAGAAGGTCCTCTCGGCGCCGACGGGCACGCTGGGTGGCGAGCCGCCGACGCCCGCCGCCCTCGACTGGCTCTGGCCGCTCGACGACGGCGACGAAGGCAAGCGGATCGTCGCCGGGGAGGCGGGCGCCGGCGAGGTCAACCTGTTCGACAAGCTAGGCGACACCGACGACTGGACCGACCCCGTCCTCGCGCCGGCCGCGTCGGCCGTGCGGGCCGTGCACTTCAACGAGCTACGGCAGACGGTGGAGTGGCTTCGCCGCGGGCACTGGGAGCTGCCGCTCTACCTCGCGGCCGGGCTGTTCTCGCCGCTGCCCGACACGCCCTGGATCGGCGAATCCATCGCCAACGACGGCACGAACGAACTCCGCGCCGTCGGCTTCGCGATCCTGCGAACGGACGAGGCGCCGCCGCGCGGACTCACCAACGTGGCCCTTCGCGACGCCGGCGCCCTGGAACTGACGGCCGACACGGACTGCACCGTGCAGGTCCATCGCTGCCTGCGGGCGATCGACTTCGTCGCCGATCCGCCGACGTGGAACGAATACGACCCGAGCGCCTCGGCCGCGTGGACCGCGCCCGGCGGCGCAGGCGCGGGCGACGCGGTGCTAATCGGGTCGCTTGCCCTCACGGCCGATACGCCCGGGGCGCTTACCGGCTCGCCACTGGCGGCCGCGCTCCAAGCCATGATCGACGGCGCCGAGCAGAACTTCCTCATCCGACGCAGCGACACCGGCCCGGAGACCGTCGCCCTGACCGGCCGGCTGCTCGTCGAGTTCGACCTGAACGCCCCGCCGAACTGAGACAGCTCACCACAGAGGCCCAGAGAGCACAGAGGTTCTTGTATGACAAATACCTACGACGATATCGCCGCCGTTCGAGTTGGGCGGGTGAGGTCCGATGTGGGTGCACGAGGGATCTGTCGGCGTTCCCACGGCCTCTGGAATCGGGGGCGTTCTTCCTCTGAGTTCTCCGAGCCTCTGTGGTTTCGCCGTTCCCGGGAGGGGAGGCCATGACGCTGTTGGCTTTCATGTCGGACTTCGCGAGCCTCGGGGCGGCCGGAGTGATGGGCGCGATGTGGCTGTGGGAGCGGCGGCTCAGCCGCGGGCACGAGCAGCAACTCAGCGACGCCCACGGGCGGATCCTCCGCGACGAGCAGCGGCTGGAGCAACTCACCCGCGTCGTCGAGCAGAACACGACCGCCATCGGGCGGTTCACGGAAACGCAGCGCCAGGTCGTCGAGACGCTCAGGGACCTGGCCCGGGAGCTCAGAGATGAACGCACGAAGTAGATGGACGGCGGCGGCCTGCGCCGCCCTGGCGGTCGCCGCGGCCGGTGACATCGAGGGCCCCGACGGCAAGCCGACCAACCTGACGGCGGAGTGGGTGATCTCCGCGCGGAAGGGTTACGCGGCCGCCCGGGACCTCATCGGGAACGAGGCGCGGCTCGCGGAACTGGCGTCGCTGGCGCGGACAGACAACCTGAAGGCCGCCGACGAGGCGCTGGACATGGCGGCCGAACTCATCCTCCAGCAGGCGGAGCTGACCGAACGCGTCCGGCAGACGCTGCTGGACTTCCACAGGAGGCTAAGCCATGGCGAGTGACGTGGTGGAACAGGTGGTGTCGCGGGCGGTGGGCGAGTCGTACGCGGCATGGGCGAAGTCGCATCCGTCGCTGGCGGCCGTCATCGACCGGGTGGCGCTGACCGAGCGGGTGGTGGAGTCGCTTCGCGACAGTGCCGAGTACCGCTCGGCCGTCGCGGAGTTCTACCGGGCTCGCAGCGAGATGGAGTTGCTCAGCCGGCTGGCGGATCTGGCCGCGCCGGTCATCGACCGGCTGCTCGGCGGATAGCCGGTGCCCTGACGTGCGGTTCAGGGAGCCACGGCTTGCTCGCAACCCGTGCTCCCCCCAGCGTTTGGCAAGCAAGCCGTGGCACCCCAACGCGGCACCTGCGAGCCGCGACCGCAAGCGAGCGGGCAACCGTCTGCGAGCCGCGACCGCGAGCCTGCCCCCAAGGGGGGAGCGGGCCCGTTCGCTGTGCGTACCCCGGAATCCTCAAGAACCCAAGGAGTCGAATCATGCGAAGCTTTCTGGAGCGGGTCTCGTCGCGGAAGTTCCTGACGGCCTTCTTCGTGCAGGCGGCGAGCGTGGCCGCGATCTTCTGGCCGGGGGGCGAGGACGCGCTCCACACGACCGCCGTCCGAATCGCCGCCTTCGCCGCCCTCCTTCTCGCCGCCCTCGGCTACGGAACCATCGAAGCCGGCGTGGACAAAGCGCAGCAGCCCGACGAGTAGCCGGGCCCGGATCGCGCCTAGCGCGTCGCGAGCAGGTTGTCCTTACAGAACAGGGCACGGACGTTGTGGCGGCGACAAAGCGCGAGGAACGGGGCGGTGATGTCCTCGCGCAAGACGTCCTCCGGCAGGCGCCAGCCTCCGCCGCGGAAGGTCGGGCGCTCCGGGGTGTGCCCGTTCCGCTTGCATTCCTGGAGCCGACGGGCATGATAGCGGCGAATCCCAACGCATCAACGGAGAGCGCATCGTGGCGATCGACTTCACAAAAGACGCTTGGACACGGATTCGCGAGACGTACGCCGCCTGGTGGGCGGGCGAACTGGACCGCCCGCTGATCAACGTGAGCGTTCGAGGCCGCGACCCAGGCCGCCCGGAGCCGAAGTTGCGGGAGCGCGGCTTCGTCCCGCAACACGGGCTGGACGTGCCGGTCCAGGCAATCGTCGATCGCTGGGACTACGACCTCTCCTGCAAACGGTATCCCGGAGACTCCTTCCCCACGGTCTGGCTGAACTTCGGCGCGGGCGTCATCGCGGCGTTCCTCGGCGCCCGGCTCGAGGCCGACGACAACACCGTCTGGTTCCACGCGCCCGAACACCGCGAGATCGCGGACATCCACTTCGCCTACGACGCCGACAACGTGTGGCTGCGGCGAACAAAGGAAGTGACGGCCGCGGCCGTCGAGCGATGGAACGGAGCCGTGCAGGTGGGGATGACGGACCTCGGCGGGAACCTGGACATCCTTTCGACATTCCGCCCCGGGCAGGAGTTGCTGCTCGACCTGTACGATCACCCCGACGAGGTGAAGCGGCTCACGTGGGAAGCGCACGAGTTGTGGTTCCGCTACTTCGATGAGTTCAATGCGATCCTCCAGCCTGCGAACCCCGGCTATACCGCGTGGGCGGCGATCTTCTCGCCCGAGCCTTACTACATGCTTCAGTGCGACTTCTGCTACATGATCTCGCCGGCCATGTTCGACGAGTTCGTCAAGCCCGAGCTGGCGGCGACGTGCAAGCGGCTGGTGAACCCGTTCTACCACCTCGACGGGCCGGGGCAATTGCCCCACCTGGACTCGCTGCTCGAGATCCCGGAACTCAAGGGCGTGCAGTGGATCCCCGGCGCCGGCGTACCCGACATGGCCCACTGGCCCGATGTGTACCGCAAGGTGCGCGACGCGGGGAAGCTGATCCAGGTGTTCCTCGAACATCCTGCAACCGGGCTGGGGCTGCTGGACACTCTCGCCGAGCAGCTCGGCAGCGCCGAAGGAATCATCCTCATCGGCGAAGTCGGTCCGGAGCACGACGCGGAGCTGCATGACCTCCTGAAGCGCTACGGCGCCGCGTAGCTCCCCGCGCCCCGCCCAACACGTGTCCGCGCCATATGCCGCCCACAGGGTGTAGGCCATCGGCTGTGTGGGTCAAGGCCCTTCTCAGACCCCAACCGCCCCAGAAGCAGCGGTCGTTCCTGTAAAGCTATCCAGAGAATAGCTTTATCGCTCATCTGTGCACCAGGACCTTCTGGCCCCTGATGGCTGGTTCCGTCAAGACAAAAGAAATTTCCCGAGATCGGGCGAATAGCATTGATAATGTGTACCGGTTAGATACGATATTGAGGAATGGAATGGTCCCCCGAGCACCCCGCCAGTGGGTGCTTCCTTAGCAGGATAAACATAGCCAGCCGATACCTATAACGAATGTTTCAGGGCCCCGCTGGATTCAGCCGGCCCGAGGAAAGGACAGATACCATGGCCGCCAATGAGGCAGCAGCATCGAAAACCGAGACGCCGCATCCCCTCTCCTTCATGAAGGGAATGACCGCCGGCGAGCGCCGCCTGTACGAGCGGATTCCCGAAGAGATCGATTACGTCCCCCATCCGTCCTTCTCGCGTCCCGCCGTCGAGGATGAGTACTTCGGCTCGGGCGCCGACGACATCGAGATTCCGTCGTGGACGCAGTTCGCCGAGGTCCCCGACGACGTGCAGACGTCCGGCCGCAAGGGCAAGTCGCGCCTCAGCACGGCCGAGGAGAAGGCGCTGTTCCTTCGCTACAACTACGCCCGTTACCGGCTGCACCTGCTGGTGGAGTCGCAGCGGAACCGGCGGACGCTGCCGCGTGCGAAGGACATGCTCGTGTGGTTCCGGCGGGTGCTGAAGGCCCGTGCGGACCTGGTCCGCGCGAATCTGCCGCTGGTGCTGGCGATGGCCAAGCGGACGCGCATCCCGAACGTGGAGTTCTCCGAGGTCGTGTCGGAAGGCAACATGGCTCTGCTGCGGAGCGTCGAGAAATTCGACGCCTCGCGCGGGTTCAAGTTCTCGACCTACGCATGCCGGTCGATCCTGAAGGCGTTCAACCGGCTGGCGACCAAGACCGGCAAGTACCGCGCCCGGTTCCCGGTCGAGTTCGACCCGGACCTCGAAAAGAGCGACTACGAGGCGCACCGACACAGCACCCAGCGCGACGATTCCATCCACGCCATCCACGACATCATCGCGAGGAATCGCGCGAGGCTCACGCCCGTGGAGCGGACCATCCTTATCGAGCGCTTCGCGCTGGGCTCCCGCGAGCGCGGCCGGACCCTCGCGGAGGTCGGGCGGATAGTCGGTCTGACCAACGAGCGCGTTCGCCAGGTCCAAAACGCCGCCCTCGACAAGGTCCGCAGCGTCCTGGATGAGAAGTACCTGGTGGCTTGACGAAGCCCGCGTGTCCAAGCGTGCCCGTTGCCCTTCGCCGGGCGAGGCCCGCGGCCCCGGCCGTGGGCCTCGTGTTGCGCCGCTTCCCCGGAAACCCCTTCGCAGTTATACTCGGTAATCGCCGATACCATGAAGGCCCGGGCGCGTAGCTCAGTTGGCTAGAGCGCTTCCCTTACAAGGAAGAAGTCACAGGTTCGAGTCCTGTCGCGCCCAGTATGCGAGCGCCTCGACTGTTCCCCGTGGTCTGCTCGGCGCTTCTTGCAGCATGCGGCTGCGGGGAGAAGCCGATGCACTTCCCGGCCGAGCCGGTAGAGTTTGCCGGCGCGGCGCCCAGCGACCGCGCCTACGATACCGACGGCGACGGGACGGCGGACTTCTTTCTCTACGCGAATGCCGACGGCCGGTACGATCGCATCGGCTACGACCACACGGGCGACGGGGCGGCCGACGAGATCATCGACCTCGACGCCCTGCCGGCCAAGCAATGCCGCCACGTGCTCATTGTTGTGGACGGCTTCGCGTACGATGCCGTTCGACGGCACTTCGAGGACGGCGGCCTGCGGCTGTTTCACCGGCCCAGCCGGGCCATCGCCCCCTACCCCGTCATGACCGACATGTGCATGGAGGACATGCTCGGCTATATCCCCTGCCCGGCGTTCGAGGCGAAGTATTACGACCGCGAGGCGGGCAGGATTGTCGGCGGCTCCATGGCGTACCTTCAGGGGCGCAACGAGCCGTACAACGAGTTGCTCGACTACCGCGCGGGGCTGCTGATGGTCCCGTTCCTTTATATCTACCCGCAGGCCGTCTTCGGCAAGGAACTCAACGACTGCAAGAAAGCGTTCGACCGGGAGGGGCAACGGCCGGAGTTCCTAACGTACTTCAGCAGCACGGCCGGCATGAGTACGGCGCTCGGCGAGGCGGGCCAGCACGAGAGCCTGCGCGGCCTGGAGCGGCTGATGCTCCAGATTCTCGCGGAGACGCGCGGGCTCGTGAAGTTCACGCTGGCATCCGATCACGGACACCAATACGAGCCGTTGACGCGGATCGACTTCGAGACCGTACTCGAGGCGAAAGGCTGGCGGCGGACGGACCGCCTCGGGCGGCCGCGGGACTTCGCGCTCATCGAGTTCGGCCTGACCACGTATGCGAGCTTCTCGACCAACGAGCGGGTACAACTCGCCGGCGACCTGGTCAGCATCGACGGCGTCGAACTCGCCAGCTACGCCGAGGGGGAGGCGGTGGTGGTGCTGGCGCCCGGCGGCGAGCGGGCGGTGATCCGGCAAAGGGACAACCGCTACGCATACGAGCCGACGGCCGGCGACCCCTTGGGCCTTGGCGCCATCCTCGCCAAGCTCACGCCCGACGCCGACAGCTTCTATGACGCGGATGAACTGCTGGCCGCGACCGTGGAGCACGATTGGCCGGCGCCGCTCCAGCGGCTCTGGCGGGCGCACTTCGCCCTGGTCGAGCACGTCCCCGACGTAATCGTCTCGCTGCGGGGCGACCGCTGCGTGGGGACGAAGTGGTACCTGAGCTTCGTGCGAGGGGAATCGACACACGGCAGTCTGGCCCGCCTGAGTTCGACGGCGTTTGTCATGTCCACGGCCGGGCCGCTGCCGCGGTTCATGCGGTCGAGCGACGTGCCGCGGCACATGGCTGAGCTTCTCGACGTCCCCGTCTGGCCGCTGCGGAAGTAGTTGTCGCGGTCAAGGGCACGCGGCGGGGGTATCGCCCTCGGCTGCTCCAAAGGCATTGGCGATGGTGCGGCCCGAAGGGCCGGAAGGATTTGGCCGAGGGCGCAAGCCCCCGGAAGCCGCCGGGAAGCCCCGAAGGGGCGAGGGGAGCCGCCAGACACCGTCAACGATGCGTCGCCCCTTCGGGGCTCCGGCGACATGGGCGCGCCGATACCGGGGGCTATCGCCCCCGGCCAAACTCGTACGCCGCTTCGCGGCGAACACCACAGCAGAGCTAGATCTGCTTCAGCGCGTCCTGCACCTGGGCGACACACGCCTTGACGTCGTCCACCGGTGCATCGGCGTTGCCTTCGTACTCAATGGCCAGGGCGCCTGAATAGTCGAATCCGTTGAGCAGCTTGAGCAGCGCCGGCAGGTCGAGATAGCCCGTGCCGGTAATCACGTCGCGCCGCCCCTGCCCGGTCGCGTTGTACACGAAGTCCTTCAGATGTACGCCGTACAGCCGGTCGCGGTACTTCCGCGCCGCCTGGAGCGGGTCGATCCCCGAATCGATCGCCCAGCCCGTGTCCAGACACAGGCCGATCCGTTCGCCGGTCTTCCCGAAGACGGCGTCGAGTTGATCGTAGTGCCCCCAGCGGTGCCGCCGCCCGTGGTTGTGCACCGCCAGCCGCGCGTCGTACTCCTCGCAGAGCCGGTCGCACAGGGCGAGCGTCTCGTCGTCGCCATCCGGGTCCGCCGTGATCGACTTCGCCGCGCCGGCCGCCTTGCAGTACTCGAAGATTCTCCGATTCGCCGCCTCGTCGGCCGTGAAGCGAAACACGCCGGCCGAGTCGATACCGATCCCGGCATCCCGCAGCGAACCAAACTGGGCGTCCCGCTCGTCGTCCGGCGTCTCAACGGCCAAGTGCCCGGGCCAGAGCTCGACGTACCCCAACCCGCAGGCCTTCAGGGCCTCGACGAGCTTGTCCAGCGGCTGGAACTTGCGGAAGCAGTAGCTCTGGATCCCCAGGCGGAAGTCGGCGGCCATCGATTCTATCTCCTGTTGTCCCGCGGTAGTGCGGTTCGACAATTCTACGAAAGCGCCCCGCCGACGCAACGGCGGGGCGCTCGGATTCTTCAGTTCGCGCGCGACACGGGCTACTTCTGCTCGCCTTCGGCCTCGACGGCGACGGCCGGGGCAACGTGGCTCGGGTGCTTGACGAGGGCGATCACCACGGCCGCCACGAGCACCAGCACGCCGCAGATGCTGAACGCCAGCGGGAAGTTGCCCAGGTCGCCCAGGGCCCCGCCGAGCATCGGGCCAAAGATACCGCCGACGCCGTACGACAGGAACACCCAGCCGTAGTTCTGGCCGATGTACCTGGTCCCGAACGTGTCGGCCGTGATGGTCGGAAAAAGGGCGAAGTTGCCGCCGAAGTTGAACCCGATCAGCGCCGCGAACACGTAGAGCAGGGCCGGCGTGCCGGCCATCCACTGGAACAGGATCACGAACACGCCCTGCGTCGCCAGCATGGCGAGGATGGACGCCTTGCGCCCGAGCTTGTCGGACATCGTGCCCCAGGCGATGCGCCCGATGCCGTTGGCAAGCGAGAAGAACACGGCCATCGCCGTGCCGGCGATCGCGCTGGCCTCGGCGGCCGAGTAGCCGGCGGCCTCCAGCGCCTGACCGGGGAACAGCTTCATCAGGCCGATGCTCATCAACCCCGCCCCGGCACCGACCATGAAGCAGAAGAAGACCATGTAGAACTGCGGCGTCTTGAGCATCTGCCCGCTGGTATAATCGATCGTGCCCGCGACGGGCTTTGCCCCGGCGGCCGCGGCCTTGGGGGCTTCCCAGCCGACCGGCGCCCAGCCTTCCGGCGGGTTCTTCATCCAAAGTCCGCCGACGACGCACAATGCGAAGAATGCGATGCCGTAGACGACGAACGTCGTGCCCAGGCCGAGGTGCCCGATGAGCATGGTCAACGAGCCGATGCGCCCGCCGAGCTTGACCCACAGCAGCGCCCCGAAGCCGAAGCCCGCGACGGCGAGGCCGGTAATCATGCCCTTCTTGTCCGGGAACCATTTCATGCCGACCGCGATGGGCACCACGTACGCCAAGCCGATGCCCGACCCGCCGACCAGCCCCACGAACACGAAGGTCGTCGTGAAGCTGCCCGGCGTAATGAGCCCGGCCAGAAGGTAGCCAGCGCCCAGCACCAGCCCGCCGGCGAAGGCGAGCTTCTGCGGGCCGACCTTGGGCATGATCCGCCCCGCAAGCACCATGATGACGGCGAACGCCGCCAGCCCGGCCGCGAAGACCGCCTGCGTCTGGGTCTTGCTCATGCCGTACTCGAGCGCGTCCACCTTGTCCTTCACGCCGAATCCCGCCGTGATGGCGTCCATCGATGCCAGCGACGCCTTCTTTGCCGCGTCCGCGGCCGCCTTGGCGGCCTTATGCTGAGCGGAATCCTCACCGTGCTCTTTGGCGGCCGCGGCCGCCGCCTTTGACGCCGCTTTCATCGCGTCCTTCGGCACCAAGAGGGCGTCCTTCATCACATCGAACCTGGCCTCGTCCATGTCGAGCTTCGACGCGGTGTAGATGGACGCGACGTCGGCCGGGTCGGAGGCCGTCAGCGCCGGCGTGAACACGCTCCAGGCGTAGATCGCCCCGAGGCAGAGCTGGATGAGGATGGCGCCCACGACCACGAGTCCGCGGTTCATTGTCTTCTGTTCCGCCATGTGCGGTGCTCCCTTCAAGCAACGTGCCAAAGCAGTGATGGGTGCCGTGGCTTGCGAGGCTCCCCAGAGGCCAAGCAGCCACGCCGGGGCAAACGTGGCTGCGGCGTCCCGTCGTCGGAACGCCGCAAACCACGGCACCCGTTCCTACGATTGGGGAAAGGGGCGGCCTACTGCCGTCCCTCAATGAGGGCATCGACCACGGCCGGGTCGGCCAGCGTCGAGGTGTCGCCCAGCGTGCTCTTGTCCGTCACGCCCTCGGCGATCTTCCGGAGAATCCGCCGCATGATCTTGCCGGAACGCGTCTTCGGCAGCGCCGGGGCGAACTGCACCTTGTCCGGCGAGGCGATCGGGCCGATCTCCTTCCGCACGTGCCCGACCAGGGCTTTGCGAAGATCGTCGCTCGGGTCGAAGCCGTCCTTGAGCGTCACGTAGGCGTACAGGCCCTGGCCCTTGATCTCGTGCGGCATCGGCGCCACGGCCGCCTCCGCGACGGCCTCGTGGCTGACCAGGGCGCTTTCGACCTCGGCCGTGCCGATCCGGTGACCGGAGACGTTCACTACGTCGTCGATTCGCCCCATCAGCCAATAGTCGCCGTCCTGGTCGATCCGGCAGCCGTCGCCGGTGAAGTACAGGTCCTTGTACATCGTCCAGTAGGTGTCGATGAAGCGGTCGTGGTCGCCCCACATGGTCCGCATCATGCCCGGCCAGGGCCTCTTGATGCAGAGCTTGCCGCCTTCGTTTTGATCGCACTCGGTGCCGTCCTCGCGGAGGACGACCGGCTCGATGCCGAAGAACGGGCGGCTCGCCGAGCCGGGCTTGAGCGTCATGGCACCCGGAAGCGGGGTGATCATGAAGCCGCCGGTCTCGGTCTGCCACCACGTATCGACGATGGGGCACTTTCCGCGGCCGACGTTCCTGTGATACCACATCCACGCCTCGGGGTTGATCGGTTCGCCGACCGACCCGAGGATCTTCAGGCTCTTCATCTCGTACTTGCTTGGCCACTCGTCGCCCTGGCGAATGAGCGCCCGGATGGCCGTCGGGGCCGTGTAGAACTGCGTAACCTTGAACTTGTCGATCACCTGCCAGTAGCGGCCGGCGTCGGGATACAGCGGGGTCGATTCGAACATCACGCTGGTCGCGCCGTTGGCGAGCGGCCCGTACACGATGTACGTATGGCCGGTGACCCAGCCGATGTCCGCGGCGCAGAACCAGATGTCCTCGTCATGAATGTCGAAGGCCAGCTTGTGCGTCAGCATGCCCCACACCAGGTAGCCGCCCGTGGTGTGAACGACGCCCTTGGGCTTGCCCGTCGAGCCGGACGTGTACAGGATGAACAGCGGGTCCTCGGCGTCCATCACCTCGGGCTCGCAGTCTGGGCCGGCTTCGGCCATCAGGTCGTCGTACTTGACGTCCCGGCCGTCGGTCATCGGGCAGTCTTCGTCGGTGCGCGACACCACGATGACCTTCTCGATGGACGGCGTCTCGGCGAGGGCTTGGTCGGCGATCTTCTTGAGCGGGATGCTCTTGCCCGCGCGGCGCGAGACGTTGGCGGTGATGAGCACCTTGCACTCGGCGTCGTTGATGCGGTCGCGGAGAGCGTCGGCGCTGAACCCGCCGAAGACGATGGAGTGAATCGCGCCGATGCGGGCGCAGCCGAGCATGACGACCGGCAGCTCGATCACCATGCCCAGATAGATGCACACCCGGTCGCCCTTCTTCACGCCCAGGCCCTTGAGCACGTTGGCGAACTTGCTGACCTGCTCGTGAAGTTCCTTGTAGGTGACCTTGGCGTCCTCGTCGGGCTCGTCGCCCTGCCAGATGAGGGCCGTCTTGTTCTCGCGCTCCGTGCCGAGGTGCCGGTCGAGGCAGTTGTGCGCGATGTTGAGCTGCCCGTCCTCGAACCAGGTGTGCTCGATGGTCCGCCCGTCGGTGTCCCACGTGTACTCGCGGCCCTTCGTGGGCTCCTTGTACCACGTGACCAGTTCCTTCGCCTGCTCCAGCCAGAAGGCGTCCGGCTCGTTGACGGAGCGGTCGTACATCTTCTGGTATTCGTCCATCGACTTGATGTGGGCGCGGGCCGTCAATTCCTCCGGCGGCGGAAACGTCCGCGATTCCTTCATTAGCGAGTCCATCGCTTTGTGCTCTTCTGCCATGATGCTTCTTCCCTTTCTTGGCTATGGAATCTGTGCGGGCAGTGTACAGCTACGTTGCGGAGCCCCAGGCCGTACGAGCGCGGAGTCTTACTCCGGGCAGACACCCCTGGGGACCGGGCATTATGAGTACGCTCATTGACGAAATCAACCGCGTTCGGCGAAATTCCGGCCGTCGGCGCTTCGGCCAATCGCCTCCTTGACACCGGGCCGCGAGGACGGTCCAGTGCTGCCACCATGATGGATGCCATCCTGCTCATCGGCCCCACGGGGGCCGGCAAGACACCCCTCGGCGATCTGCTGGAGCGCAAAGGCCTGCACGGCCGGGCCTGCCGGCACTTCGACTTCGGCCGGGAGCTGCGCCGCGTTGCGACGGGCGGCGGCCGCGAGTTCGATGCCGAGGAGGCGGCCTTCGTCCGCCGCATCCTCGACAAGGGCGCCCTGCTGGAGGATGAGCATTGGCCGCTGGCGGAGAAGGTCCTGCGGCGATTCCTCGCGGCCGGCGCGTCCGAGCGTATCGTCCTCAACGGCCTGCCGCGGCACGTCGGCCAGGCGCGGCGGATCGACGGCCTCCTCGACGTCCGCATGGTCGTACACCTCGACTGCCCGGTGGAGACGATCCTGGAGCGCATTCGCCGCAACACCGGCGGCGACCGGGCCGGCCGGGCCGACGATGACGCCCAAGCGGTGCGCGCCCGGCTGGCGACGTACGCCGCTCGCACCGCCCCCCTGCTGGACCACTACCGGGCGGCCGGAGGCGCAATCATCCCGATTGCCGTTGGTGCGGACACGACGCCCCGTGATATGCTGGCGTGGCTAAAGCACGATACCCAGTGACAGGAGACCGCAATGCGGCATCTGTTGATGATGGCTTTGGCGGCCGTCCTTCTACCGGCCATGGGCTGTTCGCTGGATCTCGGGAGACAACCGGCCGCTCCCGCGCGCCCGGCCGCGCCGGCGGCTCCGCAGGCGACCCAACCGACAACGAAGACGGCGGGTCGCTTCCACGTGGCGGCGGCGAAGGCGCATTTCGCCTGGAAGAATCAGCCGGAGCACGCGCACATCCTCGATGTGCGGACGCCGGGCGAGTACATCTTCGTCGGGCACCCGCCGATGGCGCGGAACATCCCGTACATGCTTCTCGGGCGCGGGTACGACGCGAGGAAGAAAGGCCCCACCTGGCGGGCGAATCCGGAGTTCGTCGCCGAGGTCGCCGAGCGCTACGGCAAGGGCGACACGCTGTTCGTTCTGTGCAAGAGCGGCGAGCGAAGCGGCCAGGCCGTGGCGGACCTGCGGGCGGCCGGCTATGCGAAGGCGTACAACATCCAGGGCGGCTTCGAGGGCGGCACGCTGGTGCCGTGCAACTGCCCCGGCGGCGGCATGACGGCCCTCGACGGCTGGAAAGCGGAGGGGCTCGTGTGGACGTACGACCTCGACCCGGAGTTGATGTATCTCGCGGAGTGAGTCACTCGGGGTACCCAGTGATCCGCCGCAGCAGCAGGACAGGAACGGGAGTTCGGGGATTCAAGGATTCCGGGAATTGAAGTAGGCCTTGAGTAGCCGGGCAGTTCGCGCGTTGACCCGGGACGCAAGGCAGGCGGCAGAATCAAGGCCTGTTCAGCCGTCTCTGAAATCCCGGAATCCCTGAGATCCCATTCCCCTTTCTCGGCACACGGCGAACCGCACGGCGCTCCGGTCAGCGCGCGGCGCGAACGGTCGCCGGCTCGCGCAGCACGCGCGCCAGCACACCCGCGCCCACGCCGACGCCCAGGCCGCCCAGATGCGCGAAGTATGCCACGCCGGCCGTCTCCCCGGAGGACAGATACGCCCCGAGCAACTGCAGCGCCGTGTACAGCACGAGCCCCACGATCGCCGGCATCCGCAGGAAGTGGAACGCGGTCAGGACCCCGCCGAACACCCCGATCTTCGCCCGGCGGAAGACGACCGCGTAGTAGGCGATGACGCCGGAGATTCCCGCGCTGGCTCCCACGCAGGGGATGTCGCCCGCGCCGCCGCGCGCGGAATGCAGCATCAGCCCGCCGAAGTGCGCGGCCGCCAGTAGCAGGGCGAACTTCCACCACCCCAGACGGTCCTCCACGTTGTCGCCGAAGATCACGAAGAAATACATGTTCCCGATCAGGTGCCACCACCCGGCGTGGAGGAAGAAGGAGGTTACGAGCGTCAGCCCGGCTTGTCGTGGCCATTCGTTCGGGATGAACCCCCACGCCTGGACCGCGTCGAACAGTCGGTCCGCCGCGACGAGCAGGACGAAGATCAGTGTCATTGCCCCCGCCAGCCCCCACGTGACGACGGGCCGGTCGCGGAGGCGGTTCTCGCCCAGTTCAATCGGCATGCCGAGGATTCCCGGCAGAAACTGCCAGGCGCTGTCCGGCCAGCAGAGCCCGAAACCGGAGCGGTCGTCGCCGGGCCCATCCGGCACGGCCGTCTCCGGCGCGGGCGGCGGCCCGGCCTGCGAACGGGCGGGCGCGACCTTCGGGAACGGCGGCGGCGCGACCGCTTTGTCTCCCGGTAGCGGGGGCGGGTGGACGCGCTGGAACTCAGAGGGATCGAACCAAATAAGTTGGCACTCCCAGCAGGCGTCAAGCGTCACCGCTTGCGTGCCGGTCCCCATGTCCATTGCGTCCATCCGGTGGTGGCAGAGCGGGCATCTGCGCGCGGTGTCGCGCGAATAGACCGGCTTGTGGCGGAGGGCGCGGAGGAAATCGGGGCCGGCGCTGTTCTTCAGCGTGGGGATACTCACCGCCCGTCCGCCGCACGACGGGCACACCCGGGCCACCCCGTGTTGGGTGGTCTTGCGCCGCAGCTTCCCGCTGCAGTTTGGACAGACAAGCATATTGGGCCCCAAAGGCCGGTCGCCGACCTGCCCGTTCCTACCACACAGGCGGCGGCGTTTCCAGCGGCACGGGCGGGTGGACAGCCGCAGCCGCCGTCCCGGCGGCGCTGGCGGCGGTCGCCGGCATTGGGTAGGCTGCCCGCCGTTGACACTCGCGTCGAAGGAGCCACCAATGCTGAAGCGCGAAGACGCCGTGCTGGCCGTGGTCGATATCCAGGGCAAGCTCGCGCAACTCATGTGCGACCGAGACGCCCTGTTCGGCAATGTCTGCAAGATGATCCGCGGCGCCCAGGTGCTGGACGTGCCGATTCTGTGGACGGCGCAGCGCCCGGAGGCCCTCGGACCGACCACCCCGCAGGTCGCCGAGCTCCTGCCGGGCGAGCCGATCCCCAAGACGGCCTTCAGTTGCTGTCGCGAGCCCGCCTTCGAAGAGGCGCTCGCGAAGCTGGGTCGCAAGCAGGTCATCCTCACCGGAATCGAGGCGCACATCTGCATCTACCAGACGGCCCGCGACCTGGTGGCGACTGCCCACGAGGTGTACGTGCCCGCCGACTGCGTTTCGTCGCGGAGCGCGCTCAATCGCGAGACGGCCCTTCGCATGATGACCGCCCTGGGCGCGAAGCTGACCTGCGTCGAAGCCGCCCTGTTTGAGATGGTGGGCGACGCGGCCGACGCTCGGTTCCGCCATATTCCGCAAATCATCAAGTAGGAATACCGAACTTCCGCGCCCGGGAAGCCGATATCCATGGTGGCCTCGGGGGCGGCGGCAGGGCGGCACTTCGTCCGGCAGCCCGGGGATTTGATCGCTCTTCGGGGGCAATCCGGCGGCCAAAAGGAGCAGGGGAATGGCAACGGTGATTCACGGGGTCTCGCATAACGGCCCGCTACATCGCTTCCACAGGCACGTCCGCGCGATGGCGACGGCGGTCATCACGCAGGCCGCGTCGCGGACCCGCCCGGGGACGGTCAGCAACCTGGTCCGCCACACGCGAGGCTGGTGCTACCGCGGGTGGGTGAATGTGCTGGCCTGAGGCGGCGTCGATTGACAGTCGGCGGTTGACAATTGACAATTGCCGGCCGGCGCAGCCTTGAACAACGCGAGCACAACCCAGGCCCTCTTTATCCACTCCGCCGAGTTGGACCAGTACCGCTACCCGCCCGACTGCCCGTTCAAGACCGAACGCGCGGGGATGACCCGCGACATGCTCATCTCCATGGGCCTGCTCGGCGACGGTGAGCAGCGCGCCCCGATCAGGGCATCGCGAGGGGCGCTCGAGCGATTCCACGCGCCGCGCTACCTCGACGTCCTCGCGGCCGCCGAGCGGGGCGACCTCACCTCCGAGGGCCTCTTCATGGGGCTCGGAACGCCCGAGACGCCCGTGTTCATCGGCATGACCGACTACGCCGCCCTGGCGTGCGGGGCGACGCTGACGGCTGTGGACGCGGTCGCCTCCGGGGCGGCCCGAGCGGCCTTCAACCCCTCCGGCGGCTATCACCATGCGTTCCCGGAGAAGGCCAGCGGCTTCTGTTACGTCAACGACGTGGCGTTGGCGTGCCTGAAGCTCGCGGACGCGGGGAAGCGTGTCCTGTTTGTCGACATCGATGTGCACCACTGCGACGGCGTGCAGGCGGCGTTCTACGACCGTCGCGACGTGATGACCCTATCGTTCCATGAATCGGGCGAGGTGCTGTTTCCCGGCACGGGCTTCGTCGGCGACGTCGGCGAGGGCGAGGGCAAAGGCTACGCGGTGAACGTGCCCTTCCCGCCCGGCGTGTACGACGAGGCGTGGCTGCGGGCGTTCCGCACGGTCGCCCCGCCGCTGGCGGGCGCGTTCGACCCGGATGTGGTCGTCCTCGAGGTCGGCATGGACTGCCTGTCGGGCGACCCGCTCGCCCACCTGGCGCTCACCAACAACGCTTACGCCGACGCCGCGGCCGAGGTCCTGCGCTGGGGCAAACCCGTCGTCGCCACCGGCGGCGGCGGCTACCATCCGCGGAATACCGCCCGCGGCTGGGCGCTCGTCTGGACCGTCCTCGCCGGGCGCGATGTCCGCGACGACATGACGGGCCTCGGCGGCGTCATGATGGAGACCGCCGACTGGCACGGCGGCCTGCGCGACCGCGTGCTCGCGCCCGACGAAGCCACGCGCCTGCAGGTGGACCGCGCCCTCGACGCGACCCTCGAGGCGGTCAAAGCGAAGGTCTTCGGCATTCATGGACTGTGAGCCCGCCGGTCGATAGGATGTTCGCGCCCCCGACGTTCGCAGGAGTGAGCGGCAGGCATGAGACTTCAGGGATTCTTCGAGCCGAAATCGGTGGCGGTCATCGGCGCCTCGCGGACGCCCGGCAAGGTCGGCCACGAAATCCTCACCGCGTTGATCGGCGGCGGGTTCGAGGGGGCCATCTACCCCATCAACCCCGGGGCGGACGAGATTGAGGGGCTCAAGTGCCACAAGGACCTCGCCTCCCTGCCGGAGGCGCCGGACCTGGCGGTGGTGTGCGTCCCGGCAAGAATCGTCCCGGACGTGATGAAGCAGTGCGCGACGGCCGGTACGCGAGCGGTGGCGATCATCACCTCGGGCTTCCGCGAGACGGGCCCCGCCGGGCAGGAGTTGGAAAAGGAAGTCCTGCGGATCGCCCGCGGCGCGCGGATCCGCATCCTCGGACCCAACTGCATCGGCCTGATGGTCCCGCCGCGCCAACTCAACGCGTCGTTCGGCGGCGAGTTGCCCAAGCCCGGCGGCATCTCGTACTTCAGCCAGTCCGGCTCGCTGCTGGCGGCCTTCGCGGACCTCGGGCGGAGCGAGGGCGTCGGCTTCAGCAAGCTGCTGTCCATCGGCAACAAGGCCGACATCGACGAGGTCGAGGTCCTGCGGGCGCTCGCCCAGGACGACGACACGAAGGTCATCGCCGGCTACCTCGAGACCATCAAGGACGGCGACGCCTTTGTCCGCGCCGCCGAGGCCGTCGCCCGCGACAAGCCCATCCTCATCATGAAGGCCGGCGTCACCGGCGCCGGCGCCAGAGCCGCCTCGTCGCACACCGGGCGCCTCGCCGGCGTGGAAACCGCCTACGAGGTCATCTTTGAGCGGGCGGGCGTCATCCGCTGCGAATCCATCGAGGCGCAGTTCGACTACGCGCGGGCGTTTGCGTCGCAGCCGCTGCCGGGCGGGCACAATGCGGCCGTCATCGCCAACGCCGGCGGCGCGGGGATCATGGCGGCCGACGCCATGGAACGCGAGGGGCTGACGCTGGCGCCGCTGTCGGAGCGGACGATTGACCGGCTGGCGAAGGAGCTCCCCGAGACGGCCAGCGCCCAGAACCCCATCGATATCCTGGGCGACGCGCTGGCCGACCGGTACGAATTCGCCCTGCGGGCAGCGCTCGAAGATGAGCAGGTGCACGGCGTGCTGGTGCTGCTGTCTCCGCACGCGATGACGGAGACAACCGGCACGGCCGAGGCGATCGTCCGAGTCGCCAAGGCCCGGCAGGACAAGCCGATCCTGGCCTGCTTCCTGGGCTCGTCGCGCGTCGCCAAGGGCGTGGAAATCCTGCGCGCCGGCGGCGTGCCGGCGTACGGATCGCCGGAGTCGGCCGTCGCGGCGCTCCGCGTGATGGCGGACTACTCGCGGTGGCGTTCGCGCCCCAAGCGCGTGGTCAAGTTGTTTCCCGTCAACCGCCGAAAAGTCGAGACGATCCTCACCCGTCACGCCCGGCAGAACCAGCCGGACGTCGGCGAGATGGAATCGCGCGACATTCTCGAGGCATACGGCTTCGTCACGCCCAACGGGAACGTCGCCACATCGGCCGAGCAGGCCGCCAACCTCGCCGAGCAGATCGGCTACCCCATCGTGCTCAAGATCTGGTCGCCCGACATTCTGCACAAGGCGGAGGTCGGCGGCGTAAAGGTCGGCCTGTCGAACCGGCAGGAGGTGATGGACGCGTTCGACCTGATGATGTACCGCATCCCGAAGCGTGTGCCGGACGCCGACATCCTCGGCGTGCTGGTGCAGGAGATGTGCACGAAGGGCCAGGAGGTAATCCTGGGTATGGACCGCGACCCCCGTTTCGGTCCGCTGATGATGTTCGGCATGGGCGGGATTCTCGTCGAGGTGCTCAAGGACGTGGCGTTCTACCCCGCCCCGCTGACGGCCGGCGAGGCCCGCGAAATGCTGCTCAAGACCCGGACGTACCAACTGCTCACCGGCGGCGCGGGCGGTGAGGCCGTCGATATCGACGCGCTCGCCGAGGGGCTCCAGCGGCTCAGCCAGCTCGCCATGGAGTTCCCGCAGATCCAGGAAGTGGATATCAACCCGTACATGGTCGGCCCGGCCGGCATGACGCCCGTCGCGGTCGATGCACGGATACGCGTCGAGGAAGGCGAGCAGGGATAGACGCAGATGAACGCAGATTCCGGAAAGGGCGAATGCTGGGTGCCGTGTTTTTCGGAGGCCCATGGGGCCGACGCAACCACGCTCTTCGTGCGTGGTTGCGGAGTTCCGATTGTCATCGGGGCTCCGCAAACCACGGCACCCGCTCTTCCTGATATCCGGGTCAATCCGCGTTCATCCCTGCCAAGAAGCCGTGTGAAGTGATGCCCGAGACGGACTGGAAAGACCGCTTCGGCGACCGGATCGCGACGGCCGAGCAGGCCATCAAGCAGATCCACTCCGGCGACAGCATCTTCGTCGGCACCGGCTGCGCCGAGCCCGAGCACCTCGTTCAGGCCCTCGTCGAGCACGCCGGCCACGTCTACGACGCACAGATCATCCACCTGCTCACGACCGGCAGCGCCCCGTACGTGGACCTCAAGTACCGCGAGCGGTTCAAGATGAACAGCTTCTTCGTCGCCGACAACGTCCGCGAGGCGCTCGAGCACGGCATCGGCGACTACACCCCCATCTTCCTGTCCGAGATCCCCGCTGAGTTTGAGTCCGGCGCCATCCCGCTCGACGTGGCGCTCATCTCCGTCACGCCCCCGGACGCCAACGGCCTGTGCAGCCTCGGCGTTTCCGTCGATATCGTCCGCTCGGCGGCCGCCAACGCGCGCCTTGTCATCGCCCAGGTCAACGCCAACATGCCGCGCACGCTCGGCGACAGCTTCCTGCACGTCAGCAAGATCGATGTACTCGTGCCACACGACGAGCCGGTGATCGAAGTCCCGCCGGAGGAACCCGACGAGGTCCTGCGGAAGATCGGCCAGAACCTCGGACGACTCGTCGAGGACGGCAGCACGATCGAGTGCGGCATCGGGCGCATCCCGCAGGCCCTGGCCGAGTTTCTTTGCGGCAAGAAGGACCTCGGCATCCACACGGAGATGTTCAGCGACTGGATCATCGACCTTGTCCAGTGCGGCGCGATCACCTGCGCCAAGAAGACGATCAACCGCGGCAAGGTGGTCGCCAGCTTCTGCATGGGCACGAAGCGGCTGTACGACTTCATCGACGGCAACGAGTTTTTCGAGTTCCACCCCACGGAGTACGTCAACGAC
>Ga0272442_10000595_pt1 | contig 56736 bp, 39 predicted proteins | sample SSMForm2O_FD_200262 | JGI IMG/M metagenome (GOLD analysis project Ga0272442, IMG submission 200262) | Marine sediment archaeal communities from Little Sippewissett salt marsh, Falmouth, MA, United States - SSM-Form-2O | ecosystem: Environmental > Aquatic > Marine > Wetlands > Sediment ...
CCTTCAATATCAACGATATTTTCTTCGTGGCCGGGGAGCAGTTCAGTTACACCATCGGCGTGGACAGCATCATGGTTCGGGAACGTCCCGCCGCCAATTTCTTCCTCGGCACCTTTGCCGCCGAGGCGCTGATCCTGGCCGAAACCGGCGCCTCCACAGGCGCCATACAGATCGCGGGCACGGATTCCAATTACCAGATTCCCTTCTTCGTGGTCGCCTGCGATTACTGCCTGATCGGAGAGGAACTCTATGCCGCTTCCGCATACCTGGCCCGTAACCCGAAACTCATCGGGAGCCTCAAGGCCCAGGATGCCGGCAAGATGATCCTCTTTTTCGGGATCATACTTGGGGCCATTTGCGTTTCCCTGTATGCCTTTTTCGGTCAATTTGACTTCCTCGAATCCATTCTGCACTTTTTCACGGTGAGGTAATTGGTATGAATTTCCTGAAGCGAAAACTGCCGCTTATCATTGTTTTCTTCACCGGCGTTATCATGATGATCGCCTATTATGTCCCCCATTCCCCCTTCGGGGATATGTGGAAGGGCGCCTCGAGCTGGTACATGGTCATCGCCGGATTCACCCTGGTTCTCGGTGTGGTCAGCCTCATCCGAAATCATTACCGCAAAATCCGCCTCGGAAAACAGGGTTTCGGTTACAGCATCGTCATGTTCATCACACTCATTATCACGGCCATTTTCGGGGTTCTGCCGCCGGAAAATATTTACACGTTGAGACCGGTTGATATCGAGGAAGAGAACTGGTCTGCATTCTGTTCCACTCTCGCACGTAAGGGGCAAGGAGAGGTTCCCGGCCCCTGCAGGCGGATCTGGACTCTATTGCCAAAAGAGGCCAGGGGCGCAGCCCAGGAAATCGCAGAGAGCAAAAATGCGACAGAGCCCGCCAAAGAAAGCCTGATCGCAGGATTGAACCAAGTGCTGGGAAACCCGAACCTTTACAGGAAAGAATCCTTCCCCGGAATCTATCTCTCCTCCAGGGTCAAGGAACTCCTTGGGAAGGATTCAAAGACCCTGATCGATCGGGAGATCAATGAGATGAACCGGAACGTCCTCATGGGGGCGTTTCCCGATGATATCGCGGAAATCCGCAATCCCATGAGGGGAAACAAGGCGGGATCGGTGTTCATGTGGGTGTTCGACTACATCAATTCCGCGGCCGCCGCCACGGTGTTTTCCCTCCTGGCCTTTTACATCGCATCGGCCGCTTACCGCGCCTTCCGGGTCAGAACCCTCGATGCGACCGTGATGCTCATCACCGCCCTGATCGTGATGATCGGGCGTGTTCCCTACGGGGAGATGTTTTCCAATTTCCTCACCGAGAAGATCAGTTCTCACCTGGTCTTTTTGAGGCTGGACAAGTTGACGACGTTTTTCCTGAATTATCCCACCGTGGCCGCCAAAAGGGCCATTATCCTCGGAATGGGGCTGGCCATGGTTTCGACGTCCATGCGGGTTATTCTCGGGATCGAACGAACCTATATGGGAAGTGATGAATAAAATGACCGCATCATTTTCTTTTTCGAGGCTTGGAACAGGGAGGTTTTCGTGAAACTCAAAACCGCTGAAAAACTGCTGAGCATCGACCGGCGGATCATCTTTCTCCTCGTGGCCGCCGCCATTATCCTGCCGATCATCTTTCCCCTCAACCTTCCCGTCAATGTTACGGATGAGGTTCGGGGAGTTTATAACGAAATCCAGCAACTTCCCCCGGGAAGTAAAATCCTGGTGGCCTTCGATTACGAACCCTCTTCCATCCCCGAGATCGAGCCCATGGCCAAAGCCGTGCTGCAACAGTGTTTTGACAAGGGCCTCAAGATCGTCGGCATCAGCTGGCTCGAACTGGGACGTGGAAACGCCGAGAAGGTTCTCAATATCGTTGAAAGCGAGTATAAGGAGAAGGGAGATCCCATCGAATACGGCGAGGATTACGCCTATATGGGGTTCAAACCGGGCAAGCAGGCCATGATCTTGAACCTGGGCAGCGATTTCAAGGGGACCTGCAAAACCGATTACCGGGGAAACGAAGTCTATTCCATGCCCCTGCTCGAAGGGATCGAAACCCTGGGTGATTTTGATTACCTCGTCTGCCTCCACGACGACAGCATGATCAATCACTGGATCCTCTATGGCCATGAAGAAACCGGCATCAAGATCGGGTCCTTCTGCACCGCCGTGATGGCCCCCGGAATCTACGCCAATCTCAACGCCGGACAGATCACCGGCATCGTGGGGGGGCTCAAGGGGGGATCGGAATATGAAAAACTTCTCGAATACAAGGGGGCGGCCACCAAGGGGATGGATTCCCAGACCGTGATCCACCTCCTGATCGTCGTCTTTATCCTAATCGGAAATATCGCCTACCTGGTCAAGGAACATCACCTGAAAAAGGAGCGTCTCAGATGAGCCCTTATTCCGAGTTTGCCACCATATTCGGGGTCTGGTTCGCCGCCGGACTGACCATCGCCATTTACAGCTTTTTATACAAGGACAATCCCTTCTATAAACTGGCGGAGCACATCTACATCGGCGCCTCGACCGGCTACCTGATCGTCATCGCATGGCGCGACGCCCTCGAACCGCTGCTTTTCAACCCCCTCACCCAGAACCCCCAGGGGTGGGAATATCTGGTGATCGTTCCGGGCCTCCTGGGAATCATGATGTTCACGCGCTTCTTCAAAAAGGTGGCCTGGATGAGCCGGATCTCCCTTGCGTACATTATCGGATGGGGCTCGGGCGTGGCCGCACCGGTGGTCATCCAGGGATTCATCATCCGGCATACCGGCAGCACCATCATGCCCATTTTCAATCAGAATTCGTTCGATCTGACCAGCGTTTCCAGTATTGTTTTCCTCTTGTTTGCCGTCGGATTCTCGGGTTATCTTATTTATGCCGTACAGAAGGATCAGTACGCCGATTTTGACACGGGGAGACGACTCCTCATCATACTGGGAACGATCCTTTCCATCCTGCTCTTTTTTGTCTCCTCCGTATTTTTCGCCAATGTCACTCCCGGGGACGTCTGGAACTATTTCATCCATGGCGACACCTCGAGAATCGTCGAATTGAAGGCCAGTCTCGAAGCCTTCATGACAACCTTTTACAATCTCTCCATCATCGTGGGAGTCATTTCCGTTCTGTTTTATTTCTTTTATTCCATCGAGCACAAGAAAGCGCTCAAAGGTGTGGCCAAAACCGGGATTCTCTACCTCATGGTGTTTTTCGGGGCCGCCTTCGGGTACACGGTGATGGGCCGCGTCTCCCTGGCCATCGGACGCATGAGGTTCCTGGTCAATGACTGGGTCAGGGAAAGCACGCTTTCTCAATGGGGCGTCGGAATCATCGTCTTTATCCTGATTGCCCTGTTCCTCCTGTGGCAGGAGCGCACCCGCCCGGGTTCTGAAGTGTAGTTTTTAAGACACTGATGTCCAAAACATTTTTTTTATCCACAGATTAAATTCAGTTGTTTCAATGTTTTGCAAAGCGGACCATTGATCACAATCGCCTGACGGCGAACTTTATGAAACCTGGTTCTCCAATTCATGAATCCCAGGATAATCAGTATCTATCTGCTTTTTAATGGAACCTGTAAATCTATTTTGGACAAGAGTGTTTTTAAAATATTATTATAATCGGACGGGTCAGACCTGTCGGACTTTTCAGGTTGATTTCCTGTTTTGTGTTTATCGGAAGAACCGGAGGATTACCGGGGTTCGTCTCTCACCTGATCGCGCGTTTTCCGGAAAAAATAACAGTCGTCGCAGGTCACTTCGTTATTGTTGCAGCAATCGTAGAAGATTTTGAAAAGGGCCTGCTGGCGTCTTTCGTTGAATATGAACCGCCGCGCCGTCCTGTCGTCTCCGAAAAGGCGCTTTCGCATGAATTTGGTGACGATATTGTCGGGGAGGGAGGGATAGATTGCCGCGCATCTTTTCACCAGTTTTTCCAGCTCCGGATCGGAGTCGGTTCGGGCCCTCTGGATCATCATGGGAAAAACGGCGTTGTAGAGGATCGAGCGGGCGCGGTTCCGGCCGATGAGCGTGAGCGACCTCTTTGATGTGCTCAGGAAGTTATACCGCCTGGACCAGAAGGGGTCTTCGTGAACCGTGAGAAGTTGATCCAACTCCCGTAAAAATAATTTCAAGGCCTGGGGGTCAGTATCCCTGGCTGCGATCTCACGGAAAAGGGAAAGAAAGCCATCCACCATTCCGCCTTTAGAGGAGAGGCGCCCCACCAGCCATGCCATGCCGGCAATCCGGCGGGTGGGGAAGTTTGCCGGCCTCACCTGGGAAAACCACTTCTTCGTGGGAGGCAGGATCCGGTCCGAGAAGTAAACCGAATATTCCATCCACCAGCGGTTCAACGTGTTCAAATAGGTAATGGCTTCCTCGTCCATGCAGCGGCCCGTGTTTTTTTCCAGGGGGATCAGATTCGCCACGTGAAAAAGGATGGATTGCATGATGATAATCCGTTCCTCACCCTGTCTGTTTTTACAGATCTCGAGGAGTTCTTCAATGGGAACCCGCTTGGAGAGAAGAAAAAAGAGGGTTTTGCTTCCTTTATACCCCATGGAGGTCATGAGGGCCTGGTAAAGGACCTGGTCGTCCGTTTCACCGGCGCCCTGCCTGGCGAGGCGATGTACTTTTTCCTCCATGCGGCTGTCCCCGGCAAGATCGAGGAATCGATTCAGAAAATCAGGTTCCAGCTTTTCTAGAATCTTGGCGCATTTTCCCACCCCCACTGTTTCATGATAGTGATAATCGGTCTCAGAAAGGGTGGATCGGATGGTGTCGAGATCCGGATCGAGGTGGGGCTCGAGGTGAAGCCGTTCCAGGCTGACGCCGCTGAAAAGGGTGTCGCGGCTTTGGCCATCGTCGATGTGCAGGGAGGCGTGGAGGATGCACCGGTTGAATTCAAAGTTCCGGTCGTGTTTGTGCCTCAACCAGTCCGACGCGTTCACGTGAATTTCCACATCGCCCTTTACGTGGTTGCCGTCGATTTTTATTTCGGCCCCGATAAAGTCGGGTCCCGCTTCCTCGTTCCACCTGCCGGGTTGTATGATTTCGATCGATTTGCCGGAAACGGTTTGGAGCCCCTTTTTTTTCAGGCAGCCTTCATGCCAGGCGCACTGGACGAGTCTTTCATTGACATCGGGTTTTTTCAGGATGGCCGTGGAATTGGATTCACCGGTTGACAGGCCGGAAAGGATGTCTCCGATGGCCTCCCGCATCTGTTCGTATGTGGTTGCGGTTTGTTTCCAGCTCTCCATGGGACAAACAATTTCCGTTATTTTTGATTTCTAACACACGGTTTTTATTACCTCTTTTCCGCCGCGTCAAGGAATTAATCAAAGATCCTCCGCGATATGTTTCAATTCCTCGGAGGCGGAGTAAAACCCCTCGAGCGACATCTCCCGGAGACCTTGCCCGGAGGATGGACCCGATGCCGTTATTCTTTGTCCTTTTTCAATTTTCTCCAAAGGGTGGCCGTGCTGATGCCCAGGGCTTTGGCCGCTTTCGACTTGCTTTGGTGCGTGAGTTCCAATACGTTTTTGATGTGTTCCTCCTCCACCTGGGCCAGGGTCATTTCCAGGGGATTAACGGCTTTTGGACGGCCGGAGGCACGGTAGATGTTCGATGGGAGGTTTTCAGGCATGATAACGCCGTTAAGGGAGAATATCGCCGCCCGTTCAAGAACGTTTTCCAGCTCCCTGACATTCCCGGGCCATTCGTAAGCCAGGAGGGTGTCAAGGGTGGAGGCATCCAGCCGGAGACGGGGGATGCGCAGTTTCCGGGAAAAGCGCTTCACGAAATAGCGGGCAAGAGGCAAAATGTCCTCCTTTCGTTCCTTGAGGAGCGGCATCTGGATCACAACCACCGCCAGGCGGTAATAGAGATCCTCCCGGTATATCCCCTCCAGGATGGCCTTTTCCAGATCCCGGTTCGTGGCGGCGATGATTCGCACGTCGATCTTCCTGGGCCTGTTTTCTCCAAGTCGCAGGATTTCCTTTTCCTGGAGAACCCGGAGGAGCTTGATCTGCATGGCGGGGGAGATGTCCCCGATTTCATCGAGGAAGATGGTCCCCTTTTTCGCCTCCTCGAACAGGCCGATCCTGTCTTTATTCGCCCCCGTGAAGGCCCCGGCCGTATGCCCGAACAGCTCGCTTTCCAGGAGGGTGTCGGGAAGGGCCCCGCAATTGACCGTGATAAAGGACCCTTCGTTCCGGTGGGAATGTTTGTGAATGTAACGGGCCAGGACCTCCTTTCCCGTGCCGCTTTCCCCCATGATCAGGACGGTGGAATTGAAATGCGCCACCTGGGAGGCGGTCGCGATCACCTGCCGGAAGCTGCGGCTCCGAACCCCGATCAGGTTTTTGGCCTCCGTGGGATCCACCAGGGCGATCCTCTTTCTCTGACGCTCGATCTCCATTTGCTTTTTTTTCAGGTCCTCGGTGAGCCGGATGATCTTTCCGTAAATGTCCTCCGACTGGAAATACCGGAGGTAATCACTGATCCGCTCGCCCCAGGCCTCCCGTTCCATGCCCGTGGCCATACAGACGCGGTCCCCCCTGGCCCGGCATTTTTCCTCCATGAAATAGATGTCTCTCTTTAAACAGAAGGTGGCGTACCCGCTGGAGTATCCCGCCATGATCCAGCACATCGGTTGATCGCCTTTCCCGAATTCGATGAGATGCTCCCGGGCCTCGAAGCAATCGTTCCATATGATTTCCATGCGGAAATTCCGGCTGTTTTCGTCCAGTTCAAGGGATTTGACCACACACCTGGCAATCCCCTGGATCGATTGAAGACGGGGGCCGGCCAGGATCCATTCCCTCAGGTTGTCCCACTCGAAGATGCGTTTCATGGCGGCTGCATCCGCCTGTCCCCAGAAAAAACCGAACCTTGTCAGGATTCCCCGGGTTTGTTCGATGCCGATGGTTTCAAGAAGGTCTTTCCTGAGCTGGGTAAATGCATGGATGTCCTGGATGACCAGGCGGCGACCTTTCAGGCTCAACCAGCCCTCGGAAAAATCGATCAGCTCTTCAATCTTCAGATCCTGACTTTTCATGTCACGTTATTCTTTTTTTATGAATGGAAAAACATATCGAATTTGCATGATAAACTCTCCTTGAACGTCGCTTCCCGGTCAACCTTTTTTTCTTTCCCTCTTTTGACCCCTGGCGCCCGAACTCTTTTTCTTTGTAAAAACCTCTTGAAGGTATGAATCCCTGCATTTTATGTATTACATGTTTTTGGATTCAATTGGGAAACAGGGAATGATTTATGCGCTTAAAACCTGAGAAAATCGAGGACCTCGCACGGAAAATCCTTCAAGCCATGAAAGAGAATCCCGAGATTGCCTTCCGATCCGATGATGACACCATCATACATGAAATCCGGGAAACCATCCTCCTGGATCTCAAACGGGAAGACGAACTGGAAGATGAGGTTCGGGATATCCTCCAACAGCATATGAAAAGGATTTACAGGGACGACATCAACTATGCCGACCTGGTTCGAAAGGCCAAAAGGCAGCTCGCCAGGGAGCGGGGGCTTATCCTGTAAAACGGAAAGGGTGTGTGATTATGCGTTTATCCAACGCCCGCATCGAGTTTATTGCGGAACAGATTGCCGGGAATCTCACCAGAGACAGGCACGTCGGTTATTACAATCGCAAGAGGAAATTGAGCAGCATTATCGCCCGGATCATCATCCAGGATCTCGCCTTTGAAGATAAGATCGATGCTGAGGTGGAAGAGACGATCCGCTCCATCAAACGCGACATCCCCGAGGGGAGCGCCGAATGGAACTCCATCTTCCAGCAGAAAAAGGAAGAAATCGCCAAACGCCATAATTATATCTATTAAGGCATACAGTGGGTCTGATGTCTGATATGCCCTTGCCTCCCGGGGCAAGTCCGGATTCAAACCTGGTTTTTTAGCAAAATGCAAAAACAATTTCGACTCCTATTCCTGTTAAAGCTCTGCCTTCGCTTTCTCCTGCTCGCCGTCAGGTTCATGATCCTCTATCCCCTCTCCTCCATTGTCTCCTTTCTCGCTTCAACCCCCTCGAACAACAAAGATCCGATCTATCTGTTCTATTCACAGGTATCCTGGTGGGGGGTCTGGCAACGTCCCCAGGAGGAGGCCATGGGCTTTGCCCGTCATCATCGGATCCTTTATCTCAGCCCGGTGCAGGCGCATGAACCCCTGACCCGTTACGACCGCTGGAAAAGGACGACGGTTATCAACCATGGGAGAGGCCTCACCGTGTTTACTCCCATGATCTTTTCCGGCCAGTACCGCTGGGATTTCATTTTCCGTCTGAACCGCCTTCTCCTGATTGCTGAACTGCGATGGTTCCTCAGAAACGAGGCCCCGGCCGTCTTCTTTACAAACTCCCCCTTTTCCGTCTTTCTGACACGATCCCTGAAATTTTCGAAAATCATCTACGATATCATCGATGATTTCGCCGCGTTCGACTGGGCCCCCCGTGGGGCGGAGGTTATGGAAAGGCAGCTCCTCGAGCTTGCCGATGTGGTATTGACGGGAACACAGACCCTCTGGGAAAGAAAACGACATCTCTGCCGGAAAGCCACATACGTCCCCTGTGGGGTCGCCTTTGAAAGGTTCGCCCCTCCCGAGGAACCTTCAACGATCGAGCCGGAGGATGTGCGCGGGCTTCCCAAACCCTGGATCGGATACATGGGAACCCTCTCGGAACGCATCGATTCCGGGATCATCAGCGAGCTGGCCCGCCGACTCCCGAAAGCCTCCATACTCCTTATCGGTCCCGTTCACCGGAGCCTCCGGGTACCCCCCAGGGCCCCCAATATCCATTACCTCGGGCTCAAAAAACATGAAGATCTCCCCTCCTACCTTCACCAGGTCCAGGTGGCCCTGATGCCCTTTAAATTGACCGAGGCGGCGAAGGCCATTAATCCGGTCAAAACCCTGGAATATCTGGCCGCCGGATGCGTCGTGGTTTCCACTGCCATTCCGGACGTGGTTCGTTTTTACTCGGATGTGGTCCTCATTGCCTCATCCCCACGCGACTTTGTGGATAAGGTCGCCATGGCCTTGAACGAGGATCAGACCCAGCGAATCCGCGAGGGAATCGAGAAGGCCCGCAGGGAATCCTGGAGCCATATGGTCGAGCGGATGGAGAATCTCATCAGAGACGAAAACCGTTCGAAATAGTTCCATATGGAAAAATACTTGCAATTCATATCTCGATAGGTCAAAAAGGTCCTTCTCTCCTGCAGGGAATAAAAATCAAAGAGGACTGAAAAACGGACAATACGGCCATAGCCTACTTCGGAATCTGCTCAGTTTCCCACTTTGGAACCTTAGACCCGGGCAAAGGGAAAATGTAATGCGTATTGCGATCGATGCCAGATACCTGACCCGACAATACAGTGGAATCGGCATGTACAGTGAGCGGTTGCTGGAACACCTTGCCCTTCAGGACCGGGAGAGCGAATACTTCTGCCTGGTTCAACCGGATTACTCCCGACCCCTTGCCCTGGGGGAGAACTTTCATCTGATTCGTTACAATGCCAGGCCCCTTTCCATGAAAACGCTTTTCTCCGTTCACCGGGTGTTGAAACGGATCCGTCCGGACTTCTTTCACTGCCTGTTTCCGATCATGCCCGTTTTTTATCGGGATAAACTCCTGGTTACAGTGCACGATCTTCAACCCCTGATGATGAGGGAGTGGACGGGAAGGCGCTTTCTTCCAGTAAAAAAGATGTACGACCTGTTCTACCGATGGATTTATCCCCATACCTTTAACCGCTCCAGCTGGATCATCGCGGTAAGTCAGGCCACCAAGGACGCCCTGGGGGATCTGATGCCCGAACTCATGGACAAAACCATCGTGGTTCATTCCGGACTGGATCCCGAGGCGTGTGAACCTCCCAATCCCAATACCTTCGATTCCCTCCGGAAAAGGCATGATATCCCGGAACGGTTTCTTCTTTACATCGGGAGTTCCCGGCCCAATAAAAACGTCCCCAACATGCTTCGCGCATTCTCACTCCTTTTGGAGCGAAGGGGAGGGGAAGCGATCGGATTCGTTCTGGTTCTCACCAGGGATCGCTTTCTGGCCGATATCACCCATACGATCCGGGAACTCGGGCTGGAATCGAGCATCAGGATCCTCAACCCGGTGAGCCAGGCGGAAAAATATGCCCTTTATCATAATGCGGAGATCTATTTCTTTGCCACCAAGCTGGAGGGATTCGGGTTTCCCGTTTTGGAATCCCAGGCCCAGGGAACCCCTGTCGTGGCCTCTTATTCCCAATCCCTTCCCGAAGTGGCCGGGGACGCCGCTTTATTAGTCGATCCAGACAGTCCGGATGAGATGGCCCGGGCACTGGAACGTCTCCTTAGCGATCAAACCCTTCGCAACGAGCTCGTGGAAAGAGGAAAACGCAATGCCGCCGGTTTCTCCTGGGAAAACACCGCTGCAAAGGTATTGGAAATCTATCATCATCTCATGTAGGAGGTGGAAACGTTTGAGCTGTATCTGAAACTGCCGGAACGCTCTTTGGGAGCCACGATAATCGCCATTATTTTCCTTGACGGGTTTCAGAAAATTCAGCTAATATTTTCTTAACAGTTTAATGAACATAATGGGCAAAATTCGTTATGGATTGCATGGATTCTTAATCTCTTGGAATCCTGCAATTATTGCAGTTAAGTAATATAATACGATCTGAAAGGGGTTTTACTGATGAGATTGAGGCCTGTTTCGGCTGTTATGGCCATGGTTTCTCTCCTGTTTCTCTGCGGCTCAAACGTGCCGGCTCAAAATCTGTTTTCCGATACCTTTACAGGCAAGGAGGGAACCCGTCCGGCCAACTGGATCATTAAAAACGCACCGGAGGCCGGTTTCTGGTTCATCAAAAATGGACAATTCTCCACCGGAAACGGGGACGATATCCTTGACGGGGGCGGCTATTCCTATGCCCTGATCGATTCCCCGGGAGCCCGGGAGTGGACCGATTACTCCATCCAATGCTCTTTCTGGATTTACCAGGCCAACGGTCAGGTGATGCTCATCGCACGATGGCAGGACGAGAGAAATCACTACAGGGGCGTGCTTGAAACCTACAAGGGCGGGCGAATCCTCAAGATTGAAAAGGTCTTTAACGGTGTGCCCAACGCACTGGTCCGCATCCGCGACGGCGAGCAGGGCGTCGTTCTCCCAAAGATGGAAAACGGCACCTCTCCCGCGGATGCACGCCTTATGAAATTCTCCGTCGTCGGCAATCGCCTCCAGCTCAGCCTCGGGGATTCCTCCGTGATCGAGGCGGAAGACTCCACTTTTACAAAAGGGACCGCCGGTATGGGCGAATGGTACCACTATGCCTATTTTGATGATGTCATTGTGGATCAGTTGTCCCCGGGAGCCATTCCCTCGGCTCCCTCCGCTCCGGTCTCCAGTATCCCCACCGTTTTCAAGGAAGGCCTTACCCCCTCGATCGCCCCCTCCGCTCCAGGGACAATCTATCGGATTCTGATCGGTGAAAACCTCCCGAACGAGGATATGGCCAAAAACCTGCGAAATAAGCTGATCAGCTGGGGATACACACCCGTCGAGGTTTTTCAAACCCAGACCGGTTTCGACGTCTACCTGGGAGCCTTTCTCTCCCAGTCCGAGGCCTCTTCGGCAAAGGCCTTTCTCGAAGAGGAGGGATTCAGCCCCAGGGATATTGTAGCCCTTTCCGGGGATAAGGCGGCGGATGTCAAAAAACAGGCCACCGCTTCCCAAAAGGTCTTCCGGGTCATGGCCAGCGAGTTCGGCGACCAGGTATCCGCCGATCGCATGAGGAACTCCCTGGAAGGCGACGGTTACTTCCCCGTTGATGTCGAGCCTGCCGGCAATAAAATCCGCGTCTTTATCGGGACCTTCAATAACATGGATGAAGCATCCAAACTGGCGGAGGTTCTTCGACGAGACGGTTATGAATTCTCCAAGGCAGTTGAAGTGGATGCCTCTCAAACAATCCAGCCGGAAGTCGCTCCTTCCATCTTTCCGGAGACAGCCACCGCCTCTGTTTCGGAACAACCGGTCATCCCCACATCCATCATGGAAAGACAGGATTGGCTCGTTCTGACACCGGAGGAACGGGAGGAAGTAACCAACACCATCATGGCGGAAAAGGCCATCCGCAGCGGCGACGTTTATGCCCAGCAGATCCTCGAGCTCAAGAAAAAACTCGACGATCTCACCAACTCCCAGAAGGAAATCGTGCTGTCCATCCGGAAACAGGCGGAAGAGGAGAAAAACCAGCAGATCAAAATCGCCGAACTCTTTTCCAAATCCAACAAGGCCCGGGATCGGGGGGAATGGGATGATGCCATCCTTTACCTCAATCAGGTGGCTGAACTCGATCCCAATAACGCCAGCGTGGAACTCAAGAAAAGAACAATTGAAAACCTGCGGAGAAACATCAAGTTCGACGGACAGAAAATCATCGAGGAACAAACCGCTGAACGGATTAAACGTGCCACCGAGATGGCCAAAAAGCTGGAAAACGAAGAAAAATACGAAGCCGCCATCGCCCAGTGGAACATGGTCCGGAACCTTGCCAACCATGGCTCCTTCGATTATAACCAGGCCAATTCCGCCATCGGTCGCATCGATGGCATCATGAAGCAATTGGAATTGCAAAATCGAAAGCGCGAACAGAAATGGCAATATACCATTTACGGCATCGCCGGCCTCAGCTTCGTCCTCCTCATCGTCATTCTCTGGATGGCCTTGAAATCCAAAAAGCACGATCGTGAATTGTATCAACAGCTCAAGGAACTGACCCTCAAACCAAGGCTCGAATTGATGGAGGGAAAGGGGCCCAGCGCCATCGAGGATCTGACCGGCGATTCCCGTCCCGGAACGGCCGAATCCATGTCTCCCTCTCCACTGATGGAAGAGGAGGCCCCGCCACCGCCTTCCCCGGAAGAACCACCCATGCCGCCCCCGCCCGAAGAAGTGCCCGTGCCGCTCTCACCGGAAGCGGAAGCCCCCTTCGATCTCGAACCGGAACCTCTCTCTCCGGATCTTGCCCCCGTGGATTCCACATCCACCAAATCCGAGATCGGGGAGCCCGTGGATCCCTTCGCCGAAATGACCCCGGAGCAGCCTGTTCCGGTCGCGGGTGAAACGGAGACGAATCAAGACGACAGCATGTTTCAGACCGTTTCTCTCGGTGACCTGGAAAATCTCCAGGGAGAGGAAACTTCCCGGGATATCACACTGGAGGGGAGCAGGGATAAGGAAGATGTCAAAGCCCCTGTAGAGGATGTGGGAGATCTGCTCGGGCAGGAATCCGCAGAAGAGGAATTCATCCTGGCAATGGGTTCCGAACCCTCCGGAACCGGCGATGACTCTGAACAATCACCTGCCGCCGTTGATGTTCAGCAGCCCCCGGTTGAGCCGGAAACCGTAGCAGCCCCCGTGGAAACCCCTCCGAAGGAAGAGCCCCCTGTACAAAAGGAAGAGCCCCCTGTAAAAGAGGTGGAGCCACCCGAACCTCTTCCCGTTGGGGAGACGAAAGCAAAGGAGGTCGAATCGGAGCCTCCGGAACCCGAGCCGGCTCCACCCCCCGAGCCGGAACCCCCTGTCGAGGAGAAAAAGGTGGAGGTGAAACCCGAACCTGTGGTCGCCCGGGCGCCGGCTCTGAAAATGGAAGAGCCCAAACCCGAAGAGCCGGAGTTGAAGACCCCCGAACCGGAACCCGAGCCTGCGCCGGCCCCCCAACCGGTCCCTGCCGTCGCCGGGGCCTCTCCCGCAGATAATATTGTATATGAACAGAGCTTCGACGAAGAAACATGCGGGGAGCCCCCCCTGAACTGGAAAGGCGATTATAATTATGCCAGCCTGAAGATCAGCGATGATTCCCCGGCACCCAACTCGAAAAGATGTGTGGTCTTCGATAAAGAGAAAGGGGCGGGAAGCGCCTTCTACTCCTGCCATTTCCCCGATATCACGGGGGAGGTGGGCATCGAGTTCGATCTCCGTTGTGACAACAAAAACAAGTATCTCCTGGGTTTTTATATTGAAAAAGACGAGGATTACAGGTATTCGGTTCATACTGTAGTACAGTATATTGATTCCGGGAAACAGGAAACGCATCCCTCCCTGCGCATCCAGGGCAAACCCGTGAAATACAATTGGGGGGAATGGAGGCATATTAAATATCATGTTAATCTCGTCAATGGCACTGTGGATGGTTACGTGGATGGCGATCTGATCGCTGACAAGGAACGGTTAGCCAGCTGTCCCTCGAGTTTGAACACGATTTCCATCCGAGATAACCTCGCCACAGTCGGGAAGTTGATGATTGACAATATCAAGATCTACAAGGCCTGAGAGTCCCGTACCAAATGGGATTGTTCTGGTCCGTTTCCATATCCAGGGTGTTCTCGATGAATCTATCGAAAGAGAGGGAGTATGGGTAAACTTTCTCAATCCAGCATTATCGATCAAATCAATGATCTCATCGATCCGCGACTGCTGATTGAGAAAATCAACTATGCCCCGGATAAAGTTCAAATCATCGGCAACAACCTCAAATGCTTTTGTCCACTCCACAAGGAAAAGGCCTTTCGTTCCCTTATCATCGATCTGAGGAAAAAGAATTTTCGATGCAGCGTTAAGGGGTGTTCCGGTTTCGAGGGTGGATCCCTGGTGGATTTCTATGCCCTGCACACCGACCAGCCCACCCTGAAGGCCGCATTCAGCCTGGCGAAGCTCCTGGAACTGCCCATCGATCAGGAGATGATCGAGAGCCTGTCTCAAAGTTTCCTCGAGGAGGCCAGACAGGCCTTCCTGGAAAGAGAGATCGAGAAGGCCCAGAATTTCGCTTCACAGTCTCTGGATGTGGCCCCCGAAAACCTCGACGCACGTTTTCTCCTCGCTCAGATTCTCGAGGAACTGGGCAATCACGTCGGGGCGATCAAGGAATACCAACTCGCAGCCGATGGATATGCCTCCCTGGATCCCCCTCAGTCCGAAAAGGCCATTGAAATCTATGAACAGTACGTCCTTTCCAAAGAACCGCGTAACGAGGAATTCCTCTCCAAGTCGGCCCTGATCTATATCCAGCTGGGCAATAATGAAAACGCCATCCAGAATTATCTTCTGATCATCGGCGAAAATGAGGAACGCGGGAACCTCGAAAAAAACCTCGATTATTTCAATAAAATCCTGGAACTCGATCCCTCCCGTTACGATATCCGCCTCCGGTTTGCCTCCCTCCATGAAACGTTGGGGAACCTTCCACAGGCCGTCAATGAGTACCTCTCCCTCGCGGCTGGTTGCAGGGAACAGGGCGATCCCTCGAAGGCCCTCACTCACCTGGAACACATCAAGAGTCTGGTTCCGGAAAATTTCACCTGCCGGGAACGCATTGCCGAGATCTATTTCGAAACGGGCGAAACCGAAAAGGCCGAGAAGGAATACCTGGAACTGGGCGAAGTGGCCATCGAGCAGGATGAGTTTGAAACCGCGGAGCGATATTACAAAACCCTTATCGATAAACAGCCGGACTCCGTTATCATACATGAGGGACTGATCAATCTTTTTGAGAAAATGGAGAACCGGACCGCCCTCTCCAGGGAATGCTCTCTCCTGGCCGAAATCCTCGAAAAGAAAGGGGATCTCGAACGTGCGGCACAAACCCTGACCCGCGCGAAGTATCATAATCCCAAGGACGTAAATCTCCGCGAAAAACTCGTCCAGATTCTTTCCCGCAACGAAAAGAAAGATGAAGCCGTTGAAGAAAACCTTCAACTCGCCGATCTCTATCACGAAATCGGAGATGCGGAAAATGTGGATCGCTGCCTTGATCAAGTGAAAAAAATGGTCAAGGGCCTGGGAGAAAAAGAAATTACTATCAATACCCAGGTGGCCGCACGATATCATCAATACGGCAACACGGATCACGCCAGGAGCGAATTTCTGGAACTGGCGGATCGATTGCAGGATGATGAGGAATATGAAGCCAGCCTCTCCGTTTGCAGCGAGGCCATCAAAATCGATGAGGAATATATCCCCTATTACGAACGCCGCCTCACAGCCCTGCGCGAACTGGGACGCAAGGATGAGGCAATCGAGGTCCACAAAAACCTGTATCAGATCCACATCGATGCCAAAAACCTTGACAAGGCCGAGCAGATCCTCAGGGAAGGACTCACACTGGATGAGGACAATATCTTTATCCACAGGAAACTGGTGGATCTTTACCTATCCAGCGACAATACCTCCAACGCCCTGTCCACCCTTACCTCCCTGAGCCAGATCTATTACGACAAAAATTCCCTGGAGGAAGGTATCGAAACGGCCAGCAAGATCCTCGAACTCAGTCCCGAGGCGGTCGCCACCCGGGAGCGCTTGGCCTACCTCTATAAAGAAAAACAGGTGTTCGATCAGGCGATGGAGGAGTATTCCAAGGCGGCCGAATATTACATCACCGTGAACCAACCCACGGCAGCCGTCCACGATTTGAAGGCCATCCTGGAGATCGATGAAGAGAACCGGGATGCCCTGAGGCGAATCTCTGAACTCCTTCTGGAACACGAGAATTTCGAGGCAGCCCATCCCTACCTCATCAAGGGCCTGGAATTAATCAAGGATGGCATGGGGAGCACCGATGAAGTGGTGCAGGAATACCAGCGCATCCTCGAACTCAAGGAGGGGCAGAACGAACTCAAGGAGGAATTCGCCGCTTATCTGAAAAGCGTTTCCCACATGCCCGAGGCCCTGATTCAACTTCGTGGACTCGCTGATTATTACAAAGAGGAGAAAAATTACGCCAAAACCGCTGGTATCCTGGAGGACATCCTCGAGTGCACCCAGCAGCTGGCCTCCACTGATGGCGGGGATGCCATTCCGGATCAAATCCAAACACTCCACGCCGTCAAGGCTGAATTGGCCGATATGTACAAGGCACTGGATATTCCCCAGGAAGCCATGAGCTACTATGCCCAGGCTGCAGCCGGTTTCCGGGAGGCCGGTCCCGACGGCGAGACCGAAACCATCGATATCTACCGGAAAATCCTCGAAATCGATCCCAATGAGGAATCGATCCGGGAGGAACTGGCAGATCTTCTCGCCAAACACGACAAAGTTAATGAAGCGATTCTGCACTTTGCCTTTCTGGCGGAAGGACGCTCGCAGCAGGGACGGGAAGCAGAGAATATCCCTGTCTATATCAGGCTTTTGTCCATGATGGAAGCCCCTGCCGGGGAGATTGATATCCCCAAGGGAGCGGAGCCCGATACCATCCGGGAAAAACTGGCAGCCGTCTATGAGGCCGAGGGGGAAGCGGAATCAGCCGTGGAACAATTACTGATCCTGGCCGATTCCCACGAAAAAAACAATGATCTTCCCACGGCCATCAGTAAATGCCGTCATGCACGGGAACTCATGCCCGCCAGAGAAGAACCCCGCACGATCCTTATCCGACTCTACGAATCCTCCGGTGACGAGGCTTCCCTCAAAAAGGAGCATATCGCCCTGGGCGAACTTTACCTCGATCAGTCTGAACCCGACTCCGCTGAAATCCATTTCCGAAAGGCGCAGGAACTCGATCCCGAGGATATCAGTATCGGGGAACAGCTCGCCAAACTCCATGAAGCCCGAGATAACTACGAGGACGCCTGCCTGGAATATCGGAATCTGAGTACGTTATATGAGAAGGCCGGCGAGCTGGAAAAAGCGGTTGGCGTCCTGCGTCGGGTGAAATCCCTCGATCCCTCGGACCGAAAATCCATGGAGAGCATCGCCCATATGCTGCTCAAATTGGAGGATATCTCCGGGGCGTTGAAGGAATATCACGATCTGGCCCGAACCTGTTTCGAGGCTGGAGGCGGAAAAGTCATCAAGGAAGGCATGGCCCACCTTAAGAAAATCGCCGAGATCGCTCCGGATAATTTCGATATGAGAATGGCATCCGCGCGCCTTCTCTTTTCCCAGGATAAAACCAAACAGGGCGTCAGGGAAATCCGCGATCTGGCGGATATCCTGCTCGAGGCGGACCGGTTCGACGAAGCGATCAAGGCCGTTGACTTTTCCCTCGAACAGGATGAAAACAACCTCGACCTGAGAGAACGAAAGATCAAAGCCCTCTCCGAAAAGGGGGCCGCTCAGGAAGCCAACATCGAATCTCTCGCCGCCTCTGAAATCGCCTACTCGAGCGATAAATTCGACCGGGCCGATCGCTACCTCCAGGCGATCATCGAAACCGAACCCAATCATATCGAAGCCCTTTCTCTCAGTGTGGAATGCAACCTCAAATTGGATAATAAAGAACGGGCCATCGAACTTTTGATCCATATCATGAATCTCCGGGAAAAAAAGGAGCAGACCGGCAAAGCCATCGAGGCCGCCGGGCGGATCCTCGAACTTGATCCCGAACGTGTCGGTGTCATGAAACAACTGGCCCGACTCTATCTCAAGGAGGGCGATGAAAATCAGGCTGTCGACACCTTCGACAGGATTGCGGATTCTTACATTTCCAGCGGGAATTATTCCGAGGCATGCACCCATCTCTCCCGGATCCTCGAATACAGGACAAAATCCATTCCCACCATACGGAAACTGGCCTTTCTGATTTATGAAAATGAAAACCTCGTTAAGGCCCGTCCCCATTTCAAGAAACTCCTCGATCTTTGCGTGGGGGAATACAAACCCAAGGACACCATCAAGGAATTTAAAAATATCCTCAAGATCGATCCCAATAACGCGCAGCTGTACCTGGATTACGCCCGGTTTCTCAGGGAGCAGGATGACATCAAGGGGGCCCAAAACCAATACACCAGGGCCGCGGATTTACTTCTGGAGGACAAGAAAACCCATTCCCAGGCCATAGATGTCCTGGCCCGGCTCCTGGAACTCAATCCGGAAGATACCTCCCTCCTCGGGAAAATCGCCGGGTTGTGCGTGGAGCAGGAGCGTCCCGGTGAAGCCTTCGATTATTATCAGAAATGCGCTGAGGTCCACCTCCAAAACTCACAAGTGGATGAGGCTATCGGGCAGATGCTGGCCGCACTTGAAATCAGGCCCGAAGAACCCGACCTCCTTTCTCGCGTGGCCGGGCTCTATGAAAGCTCCGGACAGATTGTCGAGGCGATTCAGAAATACACCGAACTGGCCGATCTCCACCTGAAGCGCAAACCTGAAGAACTCGGGGGATCCGAAAATGTCGATGTTTATCTGAAAATCCTCGCCCTGGACGATACCCTGAAACCGGTCCGTCACAAACTCGCCAAACTCTATGAAAAGCAGCAGATGCTCGATCAGGCCACTCTTCATTACCTGATCCTGGGGGAACAGTTCGAGAAGGAAAAGGAACGAAACAAGGCCCTGACCGTTTACCAGCACATAAAAAAGATCAATCCCGCCGAGGAAGATAATCGCAACCGCATGGTCGAGATCTTCATCGAATCCGATCGGGGGGATCAGGCAAAAGCCGAACTCTCCGAATTGGCTCAACTCTCCCTCTCGGATCCCACCCAGAGCGAAAAATGTGAAAAATATCTCCTTCGTATGAAGGAACTGGATCCCGATGATATCTCCATCGGAGAAAAACTCGCCAGAATTTACGAAGAACGGGGAGATGTCGATACCGCCATTGAACAATACCTGTATGTGGCTGATCTCTATATCGAAAAGCAGGAATTCCCCAAATCCCTGGAAACGCTTTCCAGAGCAAAAAAACTCGCTCCACCAAACACCAGTGTCCTCGAAAAACTCCTCTTCTGTTACAAAGCGTCGGGGGAGAAGAAACTTTTCCTGGACGAGGGCATCAGCCTCGCCAACCTCTACCTGCAGGACAACAGAACCGAAGAAGCGATCAGAGTCTGCAAGGCGATCTCCTCCTTTGATACCGGCGACGTGGAAACCAGACTCAAAGTGGCTGATCTCCTTGTGGACAACGCCCTGAAGGATGAGGCCCTGGAGGAATATTCTGAGCTCTCCAAACACCTCGTCGAAAAGGGCCAATTTGACCAGGCAAACCGGGTGTGCGATATTGGTCTCAAACTCGCCTCCGAGCATATCCCCCTGCTTCAGTTTAAGATCGATGTCCTGCTCGGGAAAAAAGACCAGGCCGGGGCCGCTGACCTGTATCTGAAACTGGCGGACATCCATAAATCCAGGGAGAATCCCAAGGCCCAGGAACAATCCTATCGTAAAGCCATCGAGATCCTTCCCGATCATGTCCCCGCCTTCGAGTCCCTGATTTCCCTCCTCACAAATCTCGGGCGGACGGACGAAGCCGTGGAGCAACTGATCCACCTTGCCGATATTCACCAGGAGAGGCAAAATCCCGATGGGGCCATTCAATGTCACCAGGAGATCCTTATTCTCCAGCCGGAAAATAACCCGGTTCGGGAAAATCTTGCCCGGCTCTATCAATCCCAGGGCCAAAACCAGCCCGCCTGTCAGGAATATACCACCCTTGCCGAAATGAGCGAAGATGAGGAAGACTTCGAATCCGCGAGAGGATATTATGAAAAGGTCCTGGAGATCGATGAGAAAAACGTCGATACCCTGAGAGCCGTTATCCGCATCTCCGGAAAACAGGATAATATCAAGGATTTCATCCATTATTCCCAAACCCTGGCCTCTCACTTTGAAGGCATGGAAGCCTTTGCCGACGCCCTCACCCTGTACCAGGGGATTGTGGAAATCGACGAAACGTGCCTTTCCGCTTACCAGAAACTCGCCTCTTGCCACGAGGCCGTCGGGAATATCGAGGAGGCCGTCAGCTCTTATAAAAAGCTTTCGGAGCTCTATCAGAAACAGGGGGCTTACCAGGCCGCCATTTCCCAGCTCGAGGCGGTGGAAAGGCTTCTGCCGGACGATGCCGAGAACCTGAAAAGCCTGGGTTCCCTTCACCTGAAAGCCGAAAACCGGCAGGAAGCCACCGGATACTTTGCACGTGCCGTTGATATTTCAAGGGCCCTGGGAAATCTCGAAGAGGCCGTCATACTTGCACGGCAGCTCATCAATGTTGACAAGGAGCGGCCGGCGTCTCATCAGGTTTATGCCGAAATCCTCGAAGAAAGCGGTCAGCCGGGGGAAGCCGCCAAGGTCTATTCCTTCATGGCTGACCTGCTTGGGAAAAAGGACAAAATAGAAGAGGCCGTGAATGCCCTCGCCTCAGCCCTCCGACTTTCTCCCGATCTCCTCAAGGAACGTGAAAAATACGCCAAATACCTTCAGCATCTGGGACGCTCTGTGGATGCATTGCAGGAATACCTCCAGCTGACGGATTTGTACTTCGAACGCAAGGAATTCAAGAAGGCCGTCACATCCGCCAGGCACGTGTTTTCCCTCGAGGAGAATAATGCGGAGGCCCATCGCAAACTGAAATCCATCTATATCGCACTGGATGAAAAAGAAAACGCCCTTAACGAAATTCAATGGATCGCCCATTTCTCTATTGAAAACGATTCCCTGAAGGAAGCGGAGGAAATCCTCCTGGAGGGGCTCCAGATCGATGACACGAGGATCGAGTTGCGGGATCTCCTGGTGGAGCTTTACAGCAAGACCGGGGAATCCGAAAAGGCAACTGAACAACTCCTCAAGATAACCGAGCAGGCCCTTTTCAAGGGGAATCTGGATAAGGCCATTGACAGCCTCGAACAGGCCCGGATTCTCACCGGGGAGAATGTTGAGATCCGGAAAAACCTCGCGGAACTCTATTTCCGGAATGATCAACCGGAAAAAGCACGGGAAGAGATCTTCACCGTCGCCACCCTCTACCTGGAACAGGGTCTGGTGGACAAGGCCCGCCAGATCTGCGATTCCCTTCTCCAGCAGGCCCCGAAGAACTGCGAACTGAGGGAGAAGGTGGGTGACCTCTTTCGCGAGCAGGAAGTCCCCGAACTGGCCAGCCGCCAGTATCTTGAAATCTCCTCCCTCAAAAAGACCGAAGGACTCTATGAAGAGGTGCTGCGTTTCGCCGATAAGGCCCTCGAGATGAATCCGAAGTGCCTCGAAGCCCATGAAAATCGCGTCGAATCCCTGCTCCGGCTCGGTAAGAGGGATATGGCCTACAAGGAATTTCACGTTCTCTCCGAATTGTATACAGAACTCGGATTTTTCGAGAAGGCCAGGGATGCCTATAAGGAGATGGTCGAACTGGCTCCCGAGGATCCCCTCCCCAGGCAGAAACTGGTGACCATATATTCCCTGACCAATAACCGGGATGAACAGGTCGCCACCCTTCGTGGACTGGCGGAAATCCTGATGAAATCCGATCGCACCGAGGAAGCGGTGGATGCCTATCAGTCCATCCTTGAAATCAGACCCGATGACACCAGGGCCCGCATTCGATATATCGATCTGTACTCCCGGATCGGGCCCGAAATGGAACTGATAGACGATTACGTTAAGCTCATCGATATCTATATCAAACACGGGGCCATGGCGGAAGCCACCAGGATCTTTGAAAAACTCACCCAGATCATCCCCGAAGATCCCGATATCAAGGAACGATTCATTCGATTCCTCATGCAGAATAAAGAGAAAACACGGGCCTTCGAGGAGATGCTTGCCCTTTCCTCGATTTATGTGAATGCCGGGCAGCTCAAGAAGGCCTCACGTATCCTCGGAGAAGCCGTCTCGATCGCACCCAATGATCCGGATGTTCACCTCAAACTCGCTGAAACTTATGTCCTCATGAACGCAAAAGGAATGGCCGTTCAGGAGTTGGAAAAGGCGGCTGAACTCTTTGACAAGGCCGGCAACAGTGATAAATACCTCGAGATACTCGATCGCGTCATTGTGATTGATCCCCAGAATCTCGATGTCCACCAGTCCCTGATCGAACGGTTGAAACATGAAGGACGCCAGGAGGAGGCCATCGGTCACCTCAAAACCCTTGCCGATCTCTACATCGAGCGCGGCCTCCTCGATCTGGCAGAGAACGTCTATCGGGACATCTTGAAAATCAATGCCGAGAATATCGAAATCTGGAACTTCCTCATCCAGACCCACCTCCAGATCGGACTCGAGGAGGATCTCGTTGATGATTATAAAACCCTCGGTGATCTTTACCTCGGAAAGGGCATGCTCAAGGAGGCCCTGGAACAATACCGCAAAGTCATCGAGGCCGACCCTCAAAACATCGAAATCCGCAGGAAGTATATTGACACCTACATGCAGATCGGACTTGAGAACGATCTCATAGACGATTACCTCGAATTGGCCGATGCCCTGGTTCAAAAGGAAAAGATCGATGAGGCCATCCGCCTTTATTCCCATGTGACATCACTCGATCCCGATAATAAAAAAGCCCGCCTGAAACTGACGGAAACCAGGAGTCGATTCAAAACAAAGGCACCCGAAGAACAGGTCGAAGAGGAAGAAGCCCCGGAACCCGCTTCCGAGGAGGAAAAACCGGAGGAGAAAACCAGCGAAATCGACTATTCCGAAGAATCTTATCAGGAGGCCGTCGAAAACTATAAAAGCATCCTCAGCGTCAATCCCTCCAATGCCAATGTCCGGTGTAAACTCGCCGAAATCTACCTCCAACTCGAACAGGTGGAGGAGGCAGTCGGGGAACTGGACAAGGCCAGTGAAACCTTCATCTTCAAGGGGGAACTGGACAAGGGCATCGCCCTTTGTGAAAAGATCATTGAACTCGATCCCTCTCTTGCCGCAATTCGGGATCGACTCAGCAAGGCGATCCTGCAAAGGGATTCTTTCAAGGCGATTGAAAGCGCCATCTCCGCCTTTACCGATACCTACACACCCGATGAAAAAGAGAATAATACAACCGAGGGGGAAGTGGACACGGTTTGATCCCACGGCCCCATTGTCCCTCTGATCCACGCACCGATCAAAGAGGAAGGCCCCGGCGTTCCAGAACCAGACCCGCCGCTCCGATCACGCCCGCATCGTTTCCCAGCATCGCCGCTGCGATTTTCAGATGATTGAAATGTTGCGGGAACACACGCCGTTTGACCTCCCGCCGGAGGGGTTCCAGGATCACTTCCCCGGCCCCCATCATGCCGCCACCCAGAACCACGGTATCGGGATTCAGGGCGCTCACAACACCTGAAATTCCGAGTCCGAGGAAGTAACCGACCTCCTCCAGGGCCTCCCGGGCGAAGGAATCGTTCGAAAGGTGTGCCTCGTCGATCAACTTGGCCGTCAGAGACCGGCCCTCCTCCATCCACTTCGAGAGAATCGACACGGCGCCCCGATTCAGCTTTTGCCTGGTGCGGCGCACCAGTGAAGTGGCGGAGGCGTAGGCCTCCAGGCAACCCCTGTTCCCGCAACTGCATAAATCCCCTTCAGGCAGGATCGTGATATGACCGAGTTCCCCGGCTCCGTCCGTTGATCCACGGATCAGTTTCCCATCGATGATGATCCCCCCGCCCACTCCCGTACCCAGGGTGTAAGCAAGCATCAGGGCGGATCCACGGCCGGCTCCACGCCAGTATTCCCCGAACGCGGCGGCATTGGCGTCGTTTTCCAGAATCGTATGGATTTGAAACCTCTCCCTGATGCGATCCCTGAGGGGGATGTTGATCCAACCGGGGAGATTGACCGCGTTCCAGACGATCCCCTTCCGGGTGTCCAGGGGGCCCGGGGAGCCGATCCCGATGGCCTCCACAGCATCCATTGTCAGGCCGCATTGGTCCACGATCGTATCAATGGACCGGCAGATGTTTTCGATAACTCCATCAGGACCCTTTCCGGTATCTGAAGGAATCTCCAGTTTTCGGATGATTTCACCGGAAAGTGTAATGAGGGCGGTTTTAATAAAGGTGCCCCCAAGATCCACACCGACAAGATACGAATTCATGAAAAACCCCTCCTGTTTTTCCGAGCCAGAGAAAAAAAGTGCGGAACTTCTATCAGGCCCTCCCCGGATTCTTCAATAAAAACTTGCCCTTTCCTTTCCTGGAAACCGGACAATCGGATTTACTTTTGTTAAACCAAATTTAAGATTGACTTCCTGACTCGAGGCTTATACTCATTAAATTGTTTTATTCTGGAGTGAGGTGTTGTCTGAATTATGCCCAGACTCATTTATGTTATCGATGACGAAAAGGAAATTTGCGAACTCCTGAAGATCGCATTTGAAAGTCGAGACTACAAGGTGCAGATCGGTTATGACGGCGAAACCGCACTGAAAATGATCAGGAAAAAAAAGCCGGATCTCCTTATCCTCGATCTTAAAATGCCCAGGATGAACGGTTACGAGGTGATCACTGAACTCCGGAGCATGAAGGAATACGAGAACCTGCCCATCATGGTTTTAACCAGCCTCACGCAAGGTTCACGGAAAAGCGACGATGATTGGAAACGAAGCCTTGACGTGGAGGAGTTTGTTACGAAACCCTTCGAACCCCTTGATATCCTGAAACGGATTGAAAAGATTCTCTGAATACCGTGACCCTGGCATCCCCTGTTATGGCGAATTTCCCTAAATACCACCCGGAGATCCTTGCTTGATGCCGAACGCGGAACACGGAATCGCACCGCTCTCGAAAACCGGCATGGTTATCTTCCGGGCGGCTTTGGCCTGTGTCGTTTCTCTAATTCTTTTCACCCTTGCCACCCTTTTGGAATTTTCCAACTTTGCCGCAGTTTACGCCGTTTTCCTTCTGGCCATTACAAGTATTCTCAATCCACGTTACCCCCTTTACTTCCTCTTTTTTATTCTGCCCTTTTTCGGCAACAATCCCGGCGGGAAATATGCCCTCTTTTTTGTGGATCAGGTGCTCATGATTCTTGTCCTTCGATGGCTGATCCCGCTTCTCTTCACGAAAAAACCCCGCATCAGGGGGTGTTCCTTCGGCGTTTTTTTATGGCTTTTTTTCCTCTCCACTCTTTTCTCTCTCATCCCGCTGCGACGCGAACTTATGAATGCCTTTCTTTCCGTGGGCAGTTTCAAATGGTGCTTCAACCGGGTCTATACAGCTTATGCCGTGGACCTCTTCTGGTCGGTACGCATGGTGGCGGATCTTTTTCTCTCTCTTTTATACCTCTATTTCTTCATCAATAACGTGAGGGAAAAGGGACAACTCAAAACCCTGGCCCTCGCCACCCTGTCCGGTTTCTTCCTGGCGATCGTGTTGGGCATCCTTGACTTTCACAAGGTGGTGGATCTTAGCTTTTTCCGTCCCCTGAACCCGGACATCCAGCGCTTTGGATACAGCCGACTCATGAGTGTTTTCCGGCACTCCGGCTGGTTCGGGGAATATCTTGTCCTGGTTGCTCCCTTTTATCTCAGCCTGGTTCTTTTCGGCAAAACGGGAAGGGACCAGCTTGGATTCCTCCACAGGAAACGGCTCCTCTCCATCTTTGGCCTCTTTCTGATTCTCTATGCCACGCTCTTTACCTATCAGAGGGCGGCATGGATATCCATGATCTTCATGTCGGCGACTCTTCTCTTCCTTGCATTCCCCCGCCTCGCAAGACGGAGAAATGCAGCGATCGGGATTTTTGCATCCATCTTGATCACCATCGCACTGTTGCTTTTTCTCACGTCCGACCGCACATCCCACACAGCCCTCTCCAGAAGACTCCGTAGAACCTTTTTCGCAGGGGATCGAACCCTGATCTGGGATCAGGCCCTCCTCATGTACAGAAAAAAACCGCTTCTCGGGATCGGTGCCGGCAATTATTATCTCTATCACAGATCCTGTTTTCCACCGGATCATCCCTATTTTTCAACGGACAAGGTCACGGCTCACAGTACTTATCTTCATATCCTTGTGGAAAGAGGGCCCTTTGCCCTGCTCCTCTTTCTCATCATCCTGGCCAAGGCGGGTTGGAGGGTCTGGAAGAAATGGATCGATCTTGCCTCGAACCGTAAATTAACAAGTAACGGCAGGGGAGAGGAGAACAGGTTTCACAGGATCCTTGTGGCCGGAATCCTCGTTTCCCTCTCCGGGTTCGCGGTTTATGCCCTGGCACAATATCTTTTCTATCTCCGTGTGATTGGAATCCTTGCCTGGACCCTTCTTGCCATTTCGGAGGTGGCGGGTGGAGACCTGGACGGCAAAAGGGGCCCCTTCTTGAAAACCAGCCCGAAAGAAAAAATCACTCCGGTTCTGTTTGTCGGGTTTCTCCTGATTTGCCTCGGTTTTCAGTTCAATACAAGGGACCTTTTTTTCTGGAATGAATATCGCAACCCGAACGTCCGTTTCATCGCCGCCTGGTTCGATCCGTGGGACGAACGATCGATCGATTGCCGGGAGGAAGTCGTGGAGGCCCGCTTCGTGGCGTTTCACCCCGATGCCCGTGAAAAACCGGTCAGGGTGGACATGCTCGTAAACGGCGAAGTCGCCGCATCGGCTTTTGCCAGGAGTAAATCCGTTCACAAGATCTCCGCTCTTATACCGGATGGAACACCGCGTCCCCTTTCCCTTCGATTTCGGACCGATCGCCCCTTCTTTGCCGGAGATGCCTTTCCCCATCTCAGGGACAGAAAACCCTATACCTGTGTTGTGGAAAGGGATATCAGGTGTCGTTCGCTGGGGTTGGAGGGGATTCACTTTTCCGGATGGGAGGGAACCAAATCACCGAAATACCGCTGGACCACGGCGAGAAAGGCCCTTTGCGAGCTCAATGTCAGGTCGCCCTCGCTCGTTATCTATCTCAAGGCCGCCAATCCCGATCTTAACGAAAACCCGCTGCATGCCTCCCTTTTACTCCGGAGAAAAAGCGGTGAAGTCGTTGCATCGAAGGAGATGACTTTCAGGGGCGGAAGGGGTGGAATCGATCCTGATACTCGAAAACTCACATTCGATCTGTCCGGTCTCGGGAACGAAGCAATCCGATTGGAAATCCAAACAGATCGCCTCTTCTGCCCCCTCGATTTTGTCGACAAAGCCTCACGGGAAAAGGAAACCGTTGATACCAGAACACTGGGGCTTTACGTAAGTGAACCCCTCTGGTCTCCACCCCTCCAGGATAAATGATTCACGGGACCGATCCCCTTGCCCAGGGGACTGGCTGCCCTGATGGCCTGCGTGATGTAATCCTTTGCCTTCTGTGCCGCCTCGAGGACCGGTTTCCCGAGGGCCAGCCATGCGGCAATCGCGGAAGAAAGGGTGCATCCGGTGCCATGTGTATGTGGGGTCGGAATATGGGGAGCCGTAAGCTCGTGAAAGGTTTTTCCATCGTAAAGGATATCCAGAGCCTTCGATAATTCGCCGGATTGCGGCTCTTTCCTGCCTTCCAGGTGCCCCCCCTTGATAAGGACATGGCCGGCTCCCATATCATGGATCGAGCGGGCGGCATCCCTCATCTCTCGCACGCTCCTCACCGGGCTCCCAACCAGCGCCTCCGCCTCGTCGAGGTTGGGCGTGACAACCGTGGAGAGCGGAATCAGCACATCCTTCAAAGTCTGAACCGCGTCTTCCACAAGGAGCGGAGCCCCCCCCTTGGAGACCATGACGGGATCCACAACCAGGTTTTGTATTCGAAATCGGGTGAGAAGCCTGGCCGTGGTTTGAATGAGGGGCGTGGATAAGAGCATCCCGGTTTTAACCGCATCGGCCCCAATATCGGAGAGGACGGAAAGGATTTGCGCCTCGAGGAATTCCGGCGGCACTTCGTGAATCCCCTGGACTCCCAGGGTATTTTGTGCTGTGAGGGCCGTGATGGCGGTCATCCCGTATACACCGATATTATGAAAAGTCTTGAGATCCGCCTGTATGCCCGCACCCCCGCCGGAGTCCGAACCCGCGATGGAGAGCACACGGGGGATATGTTCAGCTTTTGAATTATTTCTCATTCGATTCTCCCTTGAGTTCGAGGAGCGTTTTTTCCAGGGATTCCCGGACCTGTTCCAGTTCTTCCCGACTCCCCTTTCCGGGTATGGTCACAGGGGGTCCGATGAGAATCAGGCACCGGGAAAAGGGGAGGGGAATCTCGGCACGATCCCACGATTTCAAGGCAATTTTCCTCGAGTAGCGGATGGCCGAGGGCAGGATAAGGGCGCCGGAGGTTCTGGCAAGCAGAATGGCCCCCGGCTTGACCCTGTGACGGGGACCGCGGGGACCGTCCAGGGCCAGCGCCGTGTTCATTCCCTCGGAGAGCCTGTCGTTCAGGGCCAGAAAGGCGCCGGTTCCACCTCTCGAGCTGGATCCCCTGACCGTGCCGAAATGCAGGCGATGCAGAAACCGGGTGAGCATTTCGCCATCGCGGCTCCTGCTGGTCAGGATGAAGATTTTCCGCCTCAGACTCTCCCTGACTCCCTCGTATGCCGTGGCGAAGAGGTCTCCGTGCCAGAAGCCGAAGATGATTCCCCTCCGGCTTTCGTATGCCTCCTCGAGGTGGTGCTTGTTTCTGTATTTCACCCGGAGGGTGGCGTGCCATACCCGGAAGAGGACAAAACCGAGGGGAAGCCCGAGGTGTTCCAGCAGGAAATATTTGAGCTTCCTGAGCAACCTGGATTTTTGCTTCCTGTTTCCTTTCAGGGGGGACTCCTTTCCTTAAATGCCCATATTTTTCAAGTTAAGTATGGGATGTCCGGGTCGGTATGACATCGGATCGGATTTCAGGAATCAAGGAAGGGGAAACCGCTTTAAACTGGAACCCGGGGAAAGGATCGATAACAGGAAATTCTTAATGATTCACGGAATCTCGAATGGCCTTTCCCGGTTTAAAAACGGCCACACGTTTTTTCGGGATCGTGATCTTCTCGCCGGTTCTGGGATTTCGTCCGATACGGGAGGGTTTCTCTTTTGTATAAAAGGTTCCAAATCCCACCAGACAAACCTTTTCTCCATTCTTCAACGCCTTTTTCACGGAATCGAGGAAGAATTCGACGGTTTCCATCGACTGATTCCGGGAAAGTCCCGTCTTTTCCATCAATAATCTGGCGACTTCCGCTTTTGTCATAACAATTCTCTCTCCCATTTCAAACTCTTATGCCTGATGCAATATCAGCACCGCCCGGAGTGTCAAGGTTAAATTTTGCTCTCTTAAGGCAAAGGTCGGGGTTTAATCTTGACAAAAGGGCGCTTTGATCCTTACCAAATTAAACTTACGTTCTGAAAACGGGTCTTTCTATTTATATGATTCATGGCTTGTGATCTGCACATTCATTCCGATGCATCCGATGGCGGCTTTACCCCTGTCCAGGTGGTGGAGCATGCCAGCCACATCGGTCTATCCTGTATTTCCCTCACGGACCATGATACCTTTGATGGAATAGACGAGGCCGCCCGGAGGGCACGGGAACTCTCACTTCCCTTTATCCCCGGCATCGAGATGACGGCCGTGCTGGAACAGAACGAAATCCATATCCTCGGGTACTTTGCCGATTGCAGTGAGGAAAAAATCTGTAAGGCACTCGTAAGAGGAAGGTCGAACACGGTCAAGAGGCTCACATATATTACAGAGAAACTCACCAGACTCGGTTACCCCGTGGACATCGCCGAGGTTGAAGAGATATCCGGAAGGGGTAGCCTGGGACGACCCCACCTGGCCCTCATCATGCTCCGGAAGGGTTATGTCAAAACCACGCAGGAGGCCTTTGAACGATACATCGGATCCGAGGGACCAGCATATGTCCCGCCCATAGCCATTTCGCCCCGGGAAGTCTATCAGTTGATCAGGGGAGCCGGGGGAATCCCAGCCATCGCTCATCCGGGCCTCCCCGGCAGGGCCGATATGATGGGCGACAACGAAATCGCCGTCCACAGGGAATGGGGCGCAGAGGCCATCGAGGTGTTTCATCCCCGGCACGACGATTACATGACCGGCCTCTACCTGAAACTGGCCCGTAAATTCAACATGGCCGTTGTGGGCGGTTCAGACTGTCACGGTCCTTATTACCCCCATATCCTCATGGATCGGAAAAAGGTTCCCGATTGGGTGGCGGAGAAATTTATCTCCTATCACGAGAGTCAACGCGGTTCTGTCTCCCGCGTTCCATCCCGGCAAGGATAATGACGCTATTCATGAATACACTCGATCAAAAAATCAGGCATCGACGATCCTTTAAAAAGATCCTGCGACGAAATATGGAGGCCTATATTTATCTCTCCCCGGCCGTTTGCGTGCTGGCTGCGTTCTGGTTCCTTCCCGTGATTCTCTCGATTATCATTTCGTTCACGAACTGGAAAGGGCTCGACACCTGGTCCACCGTCAAGTGGGTGGGACTGGCCAATTACAAAAACGTCCTTACCGACGGGGAGTTCCAGCAGAGTCTTCTCAACACCTTTCATTATGTACTATTCAGCGTTCCCCTGACCATGGTGATCTCTCTGGGAGTAGCCATGCTCCTCAATACCCGGATTCGCGGGAGGGCCTTCTTCCGAACCTTTTATTTTCTGCCTTTTGTGACCACCTGGGTGGCCATATCGATCGTGTGGCGTTATTTTTATCACCGGGAATTCGGCCTGGCCAATCATTTTCTCCATACCCTTGGACTGCCTCGTTTGAGGTGGCTCAGTGAGCCGCAGGGGGTGATCGCCATGCTTCTCCAGAACATCGGAATCACGATCAAAAATCCCATCCTGGCCGGACCGAGCCTCGCCATGTTTTCCATCATCCTGACCTCTATCTGGAGAATGATCGGGTACTACATGATTATCTTCCTGGCGGGATTGCAGAATATTGATAAATCCTACTACGAGGCCGCGGATATCGACGGCGCAAACGCATGGGTCAAATTTCGACGCATCACCCTTCCACTCCTTTCGCCCATCACATTTTTCATCCTCATTATTTCCATGATCAACAGCTTCAAGGTCTTTGTCCCCATGCTGATCATGACCCCGAACGGCGGACCGGACAATACCACCTCCACAATCGTCTTTCACCTTTATGAAAAGGGCTTCCAGGGCCTCTGGCTCATGGGGCACGCCTCCGCCGTGGCTTACATTCTATGTTTGATCCTTGTGGTGATCACGCTCCTGCAGAACACCATATTCGGAAGGAGTGTCCATTATGGCGGATAACCGCGAGACGTCTTTATATTCATATTTTGCCGGGAAAATCTTAAAATGAAAAACCCCCTTATGAAATACACCGGGTTACCCCTTTCCGATATCCAAAGGCAAAAGTATAAGAGGCATAATTATTATTTCAACATCATCCTCTTCATCGGGCTTTTTCTGGGCTTTCACTGGCTCGGTCCAAGTACTATTGTCCTTTATCTCCTGTCCTTTGGTATCCTCTCCCTGAAATTTCCGGATCAAACGAGCAAAAAAAAATCTCACCTCTTCTGGGTGCTCTCCATTCTCGGCCTTGTCGCCAATGTCTTTTTTATTCTCATGCTTTACCGCTCCTCACTGGATATGAACCGGTTTCTCGAGTTCGCCCTCGACTGGTGGCCCACTCCTCTGACTCCCGTCGCTGTTTCAAAGGGCCTTCTTTTCCTTTTTCTCATTCTGATATGCCTCTTTTATCTGAAGCCCAGGCATCCCGGCATCATTGCCCGCAACCTGAAATACCAGGTGCTCCTCATCGGAGGTTTCTTCATGATTCTTCCCTTTTACTGGATGTTGATCACCTCCTTCAAAAGCTACGACGAAGCCCTGGCCTTTCCCCCGACCTGGTGGCCCGGCCGGTTTCAGTTCAGCAACTGGGTGGAGGCATGGAACGCTCCCAAGAGCAATACTTACGGAGATCCCCCGATTCCACTCACCTTCACCCGCTATTTCTCCATCAGCGTCTCCGTGGGACTGGTCACGACCGCCGGGGTTCTGGCGACTTCCGCACTGGCCGCCTATGCGTTTTCCAAAATGAATTTTTTCGGAAAGGGCATCTTTTTCTATCTCATCATCGCCATGATGATGGTCCCCGGACAGGTGCTTCTCATCCCGAATTATCTGACCCTGGCCAGGCTCGGGTGGCTGGATCGTTATGCCGCCCTCATCGTCCCCTGGCTGGCCAATGTTTTTACCATATTTCTCATGAGACAATTCTTCATGACGATTCCCGACGATCTGTGGGATTCCGCACAAATCGACGGGGCCGGGCGATTTCGCTTCCTCTGGCAGATCATGATCCCCCTCTCGAAACCGGTGATGATTACAGCCGGAATCTTTGCCTTTCTCGGTAACTGGAACTCCCTTTTCTGGCCGCTCATCGTTACCACCCGCCCTGAAATGAGAACCCTGATGGTGGGATTGCAGGCCTTCAACCAGGATGCCGGTTCCGAATTTCACCTCCTCATGGCGGCCTCCACGTTCGCCGTGCTCCCGGTTGTGATCATGTTCTTTTTCCTCCAGAGATTTTTCATCCAGGGGATCGCACGGACCGGCATCAAATCCTAGCTGAAGGGGGAACCGCATGCCCCGCGAGGATATCAAGATCATCATTCGTAAAAATGGTGAGATCTGGGTGGATCTGGGGGATCTGGAACCCCAGCGCATCAGGCATTACAAGGAATTGTTCGAGGAAGTCATCGGGCCCATAAAAGGCGAGATTGTCGCCACCGATGGAGGAGGGGCTTCGGGTGGCGTCCAGCTGGTGGATCAGGAAATCGATGAAGAAAAGGAACGCCTCAAACACGGGGGATAATCCCCGGCCGTTCCGATGGATTGCCGGGAGCTCCGTGACATTCGATGCTCTCCACCATTCGGCCATTTCCGGGTGAAGTATTGTGAAAGTTTGTCCGCGTTGCAAGTTTTATAACCAGGATAAAAACAAGCGCTGCCTGAAGTGCGGATGGACCCTTGAACCGACAAAGGACCTTCCGGAAACCCCGACCCGGTTACGATCCGATCCCCTCGAAAAACCAGCCAGAAAAATTTACGGCCTCTTTCGGGATCTCTTCTCTTTCCTACGTTCTGAAATCCCGGAGGCCCCCTATCGATTCCCTTACCTGGCAGCGGGGCTTTCCCTTCTCTTCGGAGCTGGACAGGTTTATAACAGGCAGTATAAAAAGGCCCTGCTGTTTTGCCTCGCCCACATCGCATGTCTCGTCATTGTCGCCACGACCATTACGGATCCCCGATCCAATCTCATCATCCTCGGGTATGTGGCCTTTCTCCTTTTCGTGTATAACGACGGCCTGGTTACCGCACTCAGAATCAACGGCCAGCAATGGACCGTTCGGTATACCATCGCGGCCTATTCCGCACTCTTCTTCATCCTGGGAATCGGGATCACCCTGGGGCAGTTTTTTGTGTTTTCCATCTTCAAACTGATCCTGGTCACTCAGGACACCATCGAGCCGGTCTTATGCGAATGGGACCTTGTTTACGTGGATTGTATGTATTATAAATTCGCCTCTCCCAAGAGGGGGGATATCGTATTCTACACCCCTGAACCATTCCATATCGAGGTGCACGGGGGCATGGAGAGCACTCGCTACTATGTGCAGGAAAGAAGAACCTTCGAGAGGGTGATGGGGCTTCCCCATGACGTGGTCGAGAGGAAAGAGGGGAAATTCCTTTTGAACGGAAGACCCATGACGCCCTGGTGCCAGCCCCTTCTCCCCGACAATATCCATGCAAATATGCGATTTGTGGTTCCCGGGGATCGCTATCTGGTGATTTTTTCACATTCTCCAAAGGAACTCGGTATTGGATCCATTGGAGGAAATGCCCCTCCCCTGAACGCACCCGGAGTGACCCTGGATGGCTGGGACAAGGCCTGTCTGGTGAGAAAGAAACAAATCATCGGACGATCCATCTTTATCATGAATCCACCGACTCACCGACGGTTTCTCCTGCCCCCGTAATTCCCTTGTTTCCCTTGTCTCAGGTGGATTTTTGTCCGGATGACACGCATCTTTGAAGGCGCCTCTTCCGGGAGTTTGAAAAGGCAGCCCGGGACCGTGCGGGGATCCACGTAATGCCTGTGATCCAGGGACAGGGTGAGATGAAAGAGGACCTTCCCGCTCCCTTCCTCCCCATCCCCGCAATCTGCTGAAATGGATGAAATGGTCTGTTTCAGATCCCTTTTCACCGATCCCTTTTTTCGGTGTATGGTAACTGGGAAAGAGGTGGATTGAGAAAAAACCTCGAGCTGTTCTCTCCAATCTGGTGGGAGGAACCGCCGGGGCAGGACGACCTTGTAATCGGCTGCAGTTGAAAGAACGCCCAGGGAGGGAGAGCGAAGGGGAACCTCCCGGATTTCGCGAAATACAAGACCGCCGGGCGACTTCTCCTGGAGATTCCTCAGCACTTCACTGGTATCGAGACGGACGCTCATAAACAGATCGATCAGCTCTTCTTCCCCTTCAAAACCGACACTTAAAGGCGGACCATACTGGATCTTGGGTTGGCGGTTATAGCCACGGGTGTAAACAATAGGAAGTTCGCTCCTGCTCAGGGTGGTCAGAATGCTTTTCCCGAGGTCCAGGTGGGAAGTCAGGCAAAGAGGTCCTCTCTTCGAATACGTAAGGCGTATTCTCTGAACAGGTTCGAAAGGGGGATCTGTGAACTTTGGAGAAACATCTTGCGGGGACACGAAGTTCGGGGTGTCCCCTGTTTCCCGGGCGGACAGGACATGGGCCTTTCCCTCCGGGCAGGCCCCGCAATGGCTGCATGGGCCGTTGATGCATTCCGGTGTGGTTTCCCCGGCAAGGGCCTTTTGCCATTCCTTCCACAGGAAGGCCCTGGTGACTCCCGACGAGATATGATCCCAGGGGAGGAGTTCCTTTTCCCCTCTGGATCTGCCAGCATAAAACTCAGGGGGAATATCGCACTCTTCAAAGGCCCGTTCCCAGAGATCGGATCGGAAGCACTCATCCCAGCCGTCAAAACGGCAGCCCATTTCCCAGGCCCGGAGGAGCACCCGACCAAGAGCGCGATCCCCACGGGAAAAAACCGCTTCCAGGCGGCTCTGGCGGATGTTGTGCACTTTAAAAGAAATCCTGCGGGACCTGATTTTCTCCCTGATATAATCGATCCGTCCCCTGATATCCTCCAGGGACGGTTGCAGGGTCCATTGAAAAGGAGTGTGAGCCTTCGGCACAAAGGGCGAGAGTGTGACATTTATGGTATAACCCTTGCCCCGGATCGTTCGGGCGATCTTCTCGATCCTGTTGAGTAGGGTGATGATTCCATCCAGGTCTTCCCTGTCCTCCAGAGGAAGGGCCACCATGAAGTAGAGCTTCAAGGTCCTTCTTCCGGATTCAAAGGCGCGCTCCACAAGCTTCAGAAGATCATTGTCATTCACAGGTTTATTGATCACGCGGCGCAGTTTTTCCGTTCCGGCTTCCGGAGCGAGGGTGAGGCCGCTGGGGCGGATCCTCCGGATCGAGTCGATAACGGGAAGGTCGCAGGAATTGATCCGGATCGAGGGAAGGGACACATTCACCCCCAGGGTGGCCATTTTTTCTGTGAGGGAGGGCAGAAGATCCCGAAACCGCGTGTAATCCGTGCAGGACAGGGAAAGGAGCGAGATCTCGCTGAACCCCGTGTTTCGAATGCCCTTCTCAGCGATATCGATGACCTGGCCCGGGGGGCGTTCCCGCACCGGACGGTTCACCATGCCCGCCTGGCAGAAGCGGCAACCGTTGATGCAACCCCGGGCCAGCTCGATGGCAAGCCGATCCTGGGTCACGCGGAGATGGGGAACCACCGGGTGAAGCGGCCCCGGATCCGATGCGATGTTGAAACGTACCGGTTCCACTGTTTCCGGGGCGATTGGTTCCCTCTTCTTCATTCGAAGCAAGGTGCGATCCGATGCGTATTCAGGTTCGTAAAAGGAGGGGATATAGATGCCCTGAAGGGAGACCAGATCTTTTAAAAGGCTTTTTTTATCCCCGCCGCCGCGGGATTTGAAATCCTTGATCAGCTCGAGGATTTCAAGGATGATCTCTTCACCGTCGCCGATCACAAAGGCATCGAAAAAACCGGCCAGCGGTTCCGGCGAAAGAGATCCTTCTCCTCCACCGATCACAAGGGGAACAGGGGACTCTCGTTTACGGGATTCCAGGGCAAGGCCCCCCAGATCGAGCATGGTCAGGATATTCGTGTAAAGGAGTTCGTGCTGAAGGGTAAAACCAATAAGATCGAATTGATCCAGGGGGGTATCGGTTTCGAGGGATCTCAGTTTACGGCCCGTTTCCCGGAGCAGTTCCTCGGCATCCTTCCAGGGGGCGAACACCCGTTCCGCGGCGAATCCGGGTCTGGTGTTGATCCGTTCATAGAGGATCTTGAATCCGTGGTAGGACATTCCGATTTCATAGACATCGGGGAATGCGAGGGCGATCCGGCAGGATATACCGCGGCCCCTGGTAACCCGGCTGTTCCATTCCCGGGAAGCATATCGACCCGGTTTTTGAACAGTAAGATAATCCTGCCAATTTGTATCTTTTGTCATATCCTTGAAATATATTGTTATATTTTTTAGTTGCGGATTTTTACGAAAAATCTATAAATATTCCTATCATGTTTCAGGGGGAGACGCAATGCCAAACTGGAGAATCATGATTGTTGACGACGAGCAGGATCTTCTGGATTTGTTGAAAAGCGTGCTCGAGACCAAGTTTGAAGTGGTGATGGCCCATAACGGACTGGATGCCCTGGAAAAGCTGGAGCGTTACGAACCTGATTTCGTAATTCTTGATGTCATGATGCCCCTTATGGACGGTTTCGATACCTGTGCGGCCCTTCGAAAGAATCCCCTTTACAGGGAAACCCCGATCTATTTCCTCACTTCTTCCAGCAGCCGGGAGGAAGTGAAAAAAGGGTATGCCCTCGGTTGCAATCTCTATCTTCAAAAGCCCTTTGATCCTTTCCGTTTATTGAAAAACATAGAGTTCCATCTCGAAAAAAACCCCATCGAACCGAAAAAGAAAAAATACAGCATCCGCCAGCTTGAACAGATGGATAAGGCCCCTCCCGCCCACCTCGAATCGAAGGCGGACGCCATGGCCACACCGGTCCGCGTTATGATTATCGATGATAACGAGGAAACGGTTAAATTCTTGGAGTTCGGATTGAAAAAGGCGCCTGGCGACAATTGGAAATTCGAACCGATTGTCAGCTCCTCTCCAGTCGACGCCCTCTCACAGATCGTCCATTACCAGCCCGACATCATCGTTCTGGATATCCGCATGCCGAAACTGGACGGATTTCAACTATGCAAGATCATCCAGATCAACCAGAACCTGAAGGATACCGAAATCCAGTTCATATCCGCCTCCACCATGACCAAGGACGCCGAATATGCCTTGCGTCTCACGGGCAACCAGCTTCTGGTAAAACCGTTCGAGCTGGATCAGATCAGGAAGGCCATGACAGCTATTTGCGAAAAGCCGGGATTTCACATCAAAACCAAGCGTCTGAGTTTCGATGAGATCCAGAGGGAATTAAAACGGGAAGAACAGAAAATCCAGGAGGAAATCCGGAAGCAAAAGGAAAAAAAGGCCCTCGAAAACCGGCTCCACCCCATCAAGGATTTTTATAAGGAATTGCAAAAAGAGGAGGGCGTGCAAAGGGAGGACAAATCCCAGCCCTAATCCGGGTTTCCCTTCGCAAAATGAGCCTCCCGGCGCCTGTTCAGATCCTTCACGATTCCTCCCAGTTCCTCGGCTAAAAGGGTTGTGTCGCGATGGGGATCGTACCGGAGGGCATAAAAAATCCGGCAGGTTCTTTTCATCAGGGGCTCCGGGCAATCGATCTCTCCCCCCAGCGAGAGGAGAAATTCTCCGGGTGTAAGGTGAAAGGGACGTTCCTCCGTACGGCCTGTGAGGGACCTCACAATCTCCCGGTACCATAAGATGATATCCTTCCGGGAAGGGGCTCTCCTGGGAAGCACACCCTCCCTGAGGGCCCTCCTTCGTGATCGTGTATAAATCAATATCGCCCCGGTGTTAAAGAGAATAAGAACAACCGCCAGCACCCAGAGACGGGCATCGCCCAGGTTGCTCAGGATCCGGGATAAGGCCCGACTCCGAGAGAGCGAGCCGGCAATGGGAGCGAATACCGCCCCTACTCTCCCCTTCAGAAAACGGTAGATCCTGGAGACGATTTCAGTCTGGTAACGGTTGTTATATCCCACCGTGAATTCCTGCCATTTTTCTGAAAGGGCGGTAAAGAAATCAGCGATTTTCTTGAAGGTCAGACGGTCGGCGTATATGGCCATGGGAGCGGGGGGAGTGGGATCGAACCTCTGCCATCCACGCCTTTCGTCGAAAACCTCCACCCAGGTATGGGCATCGCTCTGGCGGATGGTGTAAAGGCCCGTTTTTTTATCGTATTTTCCTCCGTGAAAGCCAAAGGCGAGACGGGAAGGAATATCCTGAGTCCGCAGGAGCATCAGCATGGCCGTGGCAAAGATTTCACAATGGCCCGCCTTCACCGAGAAAAGGAAATCCTCGACGGGTTGTTCGCTCCCAAGGGCGCCGAGCCTCAGTGAGTATTTGTATTCATTCATCAGGTAGGACTCGATCCGGCTCGCTTTTTCGTAAGGTGTGGAGGCCTTCCCGATAATCCTGGTGGCCAGGTCCTCCAGGCGGTTTTGGTTGAAACTTTCCGGTATCTGGATAAAACTCGGCGTGGAACGAATCCAGTCGACATACTCCGCATCCACCAGTTCCCCCGCGCTTGTCAAAAGGGAATCCCTGACAAAAGGGACCGCCTCGTGAAAGGGGGAAAAGGAATAGGCGATGTAGCGATTCGTGGTTCTGGGAGGGAGGAAGAAACAGACCTCTCCCCGGTCTCTATAGACATTCTCCCCCATTTCCCCGATCGGGCCCGACAACATTACCAGAGAGGGCAGGGCAAAGATGTTCCTGGATGAGAAATCGATAAATCTGATCTCCTGTTCGATCAGGTCCGAGCTGGACGTGAAAACCATGGAGGGAAAAGATGAAAAACCGGATGAAAGGGGCGGGAGTTTAACGGCTCGATCGCGGGGATTGATGGAAAAGATCTCATGTTTCCCCATCTCCGGGCTTTTCATCCAGGCCACACCGGAAAAAAGATCATACGTGCCTCCCAGGAGATATAACGAGGATTCCTTGATCTCGGCCCCTTTGATTTTGACCTCCATCACCGGTTTATGATTGTTTTGAATACGGCGGAGGGAACCGAGGTGGATATTGGTGGAAAAACCGGTTAAAACCTCCTGTTCCTCGCGGCTTTGATCCTCATACACCGGGATGCCGTACTTGTTCAGATCGAAACGTGGCAGCAGGATAAAAAGAAGCATGGTCAGCAGGAAACCCGCCAGGGCGATGGAAGTCAGGGATCGCCTCGCAGTCCTTAGCATCCGGCGATTCATGGGTTGAGCCAGCTCGAGCCAGGAGCCCCCTGTGATGATTCCATCCCGGGATCGCTTCTTTTTCTTCCGTGTGGATTCCGTCTTTTCCACCTCGTGATGGATCCCCAGCCAGAAAAGGGCGAAAACAGACAGGAACAGGAACAGAAAGATGTAAAGTGGCATAACGGTGTTTCGGGATTTGATGGATGTGACCAGGATCATCAAAAGGGCCAGGAACCACATCGACAGGGCATCTTTGAACTTCGTGGATTTATAGGCGTTGAACGCGAGGCTGATTTGAACGAAACTGAGCTGGAAGGCCAGGATCAGGTGGGGGGACATCTTATAGAAAACAAGGATGAAAAGGGTGAAAAGAATAAACAGGAGGATGGCGACGCTCCAGGCCCTTCTGTATCCTGGAAAGGGCTCCCGCTCGCGACTCAGGAACCAGCTGGGGATCAGGATCAGCAGAAAAAATCCCACCGCCAGGGGGGGATAACCCGGGATATGACCCAGGCATAAAATCCCCACTCCCGCACACAGGTAAACGCCCCATTTCCATTTGTCTTTGAACATGATCGGTAACTCAATGCCTCTAGCATGAGATCAGTCCGTCAGGGAGAAACGGGAATCGGTTCCTGTCCCAAAGGGAAATTACTGGCTGGAGTAGGTAATAATGTCGCCGTCGCTGTTGACGCCATTGGTGGGATCGTATGTTTTAACAGCGAGATAAGCCGGAAAGATGATATCGATCAAATCGTCCGCGCGGGGGGTGAAAAACAGGGCATCCCGGTTTTCCGGGGACCCGGCGGTGAATTGAAGGGAATTCTCCAGCATTTCATTCAAATCCAGATCTCCGTCCGGACCGGCACTTACGATAATGTACTCGCACTCCTCGGAGGGATGATAATAATACACGTAATCGTTCTTCCCGAAGCGTTGGTCCAGGAATGGATCAAGGGGCAGGCTGGAGAGATAGGCCGTGGGAGCCTTCAGAGATCTCAACTCGGAAGGGTATTCGTTGTAGTCCATCCGGTAATTCTGAAGGGCGCGGGAAAGAACCCGATGCTCCTCCTTCACACGCTCCAGCTTGGTTCTGACGACGATATGTTTCGTGGAGTAAATAAAGATCAGAGACAGGATCATGGTTACCGTTAAAACCACGATCATTTCAAACAGGGTTATACCCCTGCCCGCTCTTCGCATGATTTTGAAAAAACCGGAAACCATTTCTTCCTGCATGCCCCAGTTTGTATGATTATAGAACCTCTCATACTATATATAGGTTTTCAACTAAAAAATGAAAACCGTTTTTGCTTGAGTAGAAATTTTTTTCCGAAAAGAGGGAGCGGTAAAATGATCCCTGATCCTCAGTCCCTTATTGCCGGTACAGGAGAAACTTGTCCCGGATCTTGATGAATTGCATGAGTTCCATGGCATACGAGGAACGGATCATATCGAGTGATTCTCCCTTTTTGATCCGCTCAAGCACGTCCCGGCTTCCCACGAGTCCATGATTGGGATCGATCTTGTAGGTCTCCGGGTACAAACTGTAAAGCACCCCCAGCATGGTCAAACCCGTGGCCAGGGGATCGAATTCCTCGCGATCGGTCACCTCGATCCTGAACCCGTGGCACTCTTTCCCTTTGAATTTACCGGCATTCGGGGTGAAATGATGAGGGGTGAATTGCACCCCCCCGAGATTCCTCGAATGGAGCTCATTCACGATCCTGTCTGCATCGATCCAGGGGGCCCCCGCCAACTCGAAGGGGGTGTCGGTCCCCCTTCCCACCGACATATTCGAATTCCATGCCTCGGTCAGGGCAACCGCGGGATAGAGGATCTCCTGGCTCACGTTTCGGATATTGGGCGAGGGATTTACCCAGGGAAGCCCCGTTTCGTCAAAGTACATCTTTCGCTTCCACCCCTCCATCTTCACCACCCCGAGATCGCACTGGATGCCGTAATAGTCGTTGAACATCCCGGCCAGCTCTCCAACGGTCATCCCGTGGATGATGGGCATCGGAAAGTAGCTGGTGAGCCTTTGATAAAGCTCCCTGTCCTGGATGGGGCCGGCCACGCGGAGGCCGGAGATGGGATTCGGGCGATCCAGAACCACGAATGCGACATCGTTTTTGGCCGCCTCTTCCATGCACATGGCCATGGTGCCGGTATAGGTATAGAACCGGACACCGATATCCTGGATATCGAACACGAGGGTGTCGATATCCCGGAGCTGTTCCTCAGTGGGACGCAGGCTTTTTCCATAGAGGCTGAAAATCTGGAGCCCGCTCTTTTTGTCGATGGTGTCCTGGAGCTTTTCCTCGGCCGTGCCCTGGAACCCATGTTCCGGTGCAAAAATGGCGCGGATATCCACATTTTTGCTCGCCATCATGATATCCAGAATATGGCGGCCCCGGGAATCCAGGGCGGAGTGGTTGGAGACAAGGCCCACTCTTTTTCCCTCGAGGAAGGCGAAATCCTGTTTTGCAGCCACATCCAGGCCGGTCCGGACACCTCCCGAACCGGTCACATCGCGATACAGAGAACAGGATGACAGGAAAAGGCAGAAAAGGAGGCAAACAGCCGATATTCTCTTCATTGGTTCCTCCCGGATATTTTATTGATTTATTCCAGATCCTTTACCGAGGCAAAGGAATCGCAAATGATATTCCATGCTTTCTTCGGATCGGCCGGGGCGATCCAGGAGATGTGGGAGCAGGCGTCGAAACCCCATACGGCAAGATCCCGCACCCCCTCCTTAACGGCCAGTTCCACGGCGGTCCGGATCTCCTCTTCACGTCCCGCGGGGATCGAAAATCCCTGGATCCAGATATGGCCCTCGAGATTCTTTTCACGGCACGCCCCCACAACCTTCCTGGAGAAATCCCCGACGTATTCCCTGACGTCCCTCTTTGCGGCGTACCAGTAGGGATCCGTACCGAAATTATCGAGGTTTTGAAGAGAGGCCAGATCCATGAAAGCCTGGTCGTTCCTGGCCGAGCCGGGCAGGGTGCAAAGCGAATTCTTCCCACCGCCCGCATGGGTGTAGTTGATCATCTCCTGGAGGAAATCCAGGATACATTCATGCTTGAACTGCTTCACTTCGTCGGTTTCCCCCTCCGGCATGGGAGAACCGTATTTTTCCTGGTATTTCTCCCGGCAATAGCGGCATCGACATCCCCAGGTATCGGGGCGACCACCCATCCAGCCGGGGAGGTAAAAATGGGGCTCGTCCCAGAACAGGTAGTCGGCCCCCGTCCGGATTGCCGCGTCGATCCATTCCTTCATGAAGGATCGGAATCCGGGATGATTGGGGCAGGCGTTACCGGAGGTCTTGCCGTCGTCCAGAATCTGGCAGACTTCGGGGTGTGTGGTGATATACACGGAAAAGGCCTCGCCTCCGAAGATCTTGCCCACTCCCCAGGGGTCGATCACCGCCTCCATACCGCAATCTTTCGTGATTTTCACGATCTCCCCGATGGTATCGCGGTAAAAGAAATAGTCGTTTTCACTGAAGGTATGAACCACGTAGGTAAAGTGTTTTTCCGCCAGGGATTTCATATCCTCGGCCACGTGGCGAAGGATCCTGTTTCCGAAATAACTGCATCCCAGTTTCATCTTTTTGCCTCGTTTGAAATAGTGTTAGGGAAAAATGCCAATCAAACGGCTTCCCGTCAATGGAAAAGCGAAGCAAATTTGGGGTCAATCCCCCAAAAGTACCCAAATTAACGTCTATCCATTTTGTGTTCCTTTCAATCTGCCGTGAACCGCGAGCCAGATACAGGGGGGGGCGGTGCTGGTTTCTTCCACACGATGCCTCTCGCGGGCCGGGATCAGAACCCAGTCGCCCGCCACGAGCTCCCTTCTCCTCCCATCCTCGAAGGCCAGGATTGCCCTTCCCTGGAGGAGGGCCACCCATTCGTCCCGGGGTTGATCGTACCAGAAACCGGGGGGCGATGACTGCCCCGTGGACACGATCCGTTCGATCCGGACACCCCTGTCCGGAATCAGATCCTCCGATATTTCCTCATCGGACAGATCCCCGGGAAGATGGAAGAGATTCATGGAAACCTCCCTGCCGGAATTCTGATTTCAGATTTGATCCATCCCCGATTCCATTTGGATGGCCGCCTGATTGGTTTTTCCTTCTCTCTTTTTGAATTTTCCCTCCGGCGGCTTTTTTCGCGGACCCGGGGCAAAACGGATGGATTGAGTGGGACAAACCCTGATGCAGGTCCCGCACGCGAAGCAGTCCGGGATGATGTCGTCCCGTTTTAATATGGTCTTCATCACGTTCGATGGACATGCCCTCGAGCACGCCTCGCATGAAATGCAGGTATCGTAATTCACCTTGATCCGGAACAGGCTGATTTTCTCCAGGAGCCAGCTCACCAGACCGAAGGGACAGAAGAAATGACACCAGGGGCGATAGACAAAAAGGGAGGAAACCAGGAGAATCGCCAGGAAGATCCCTCCGACCGTTCCGATCATGGCCGGTTTGTAAATTTTGAAGGGATCCACAGGTTCCACCAGATCAAAGGCCCATACAAACGACACAAAGGCGAAAACCAGAAAGAAAAACACACGGATGTTGTTCGTAACACTGAAGGGGATCTTGAACTGCCGGATAATCCCCCGGGTGTCTTTCCGGTTCCTGTTGAGGCGGAATATGAAATCCTGAAGAACACCCAGCTGGCAGGCCCAGGAACAGACGAACTTGTTGGCCACCACCCCGAGAAAGAGAAGCACACCCATGGCAACCAGGCGGGGAGTGAAGATCACCCGGTGCGAACCGAAAAGCGCGATCCCGTCCTTTACCGTACCCATCGGCCCGGGATCGGAACCCAGGATCACCCCGAACAGGCCGGCAGAAACAAGGTAGAGCCATTTCCGCCGCCCCGGGGTGACCGCTCCACGAAGCATCAGGACAAACGCCAGAGCCAGAAACAGGACCCACAACACGAATTTGAAGCGGATCTTGAACCAGTTCCGGGAGGTCTTTTCCGAGGCCAGGATCATGTAACCGCCCGCCCGGGAGCGGATTTTATCCAGGGATAAACCGAATTCGGAGATTCTTTTCTCCATCTCTCCGGTCGAGGAGACCCCGAACAATTTCTTCAAAACTTGCGGGGGAAGATGGTTCTTCTCTCCAAATTCACGAACACTCATATTCTTTTGGATATGTATGATTTTCTCTTCCGGCATCCCCTCCGGTTTTTCCCTCCAGATCCGGCTCGAGACAAGGGAAAACAATAATACCATCAGGATCATTGCCAGAAAACTCAATATGACCGGGATGGGATGATCTTTCTTCATGGTATGTTTCCTTTCCTGATCATGTCTGGTTTCCCTGTTTCCCGGGGGATGCCTGGTCAGGTTTGCGGCTCCACAGGGTGGCCAGGAGGGGACCCGTGATATTGTGCCATACACTGAATATCGCACCCGGGACAGTGGCCATGGCTGTAAAATGAGATCCGGCCAGGGCCACCGCAAGTCCGGAATTCTGCATGCCCACCTCGATGGAAACCGTCCGGCGTTTCTTGACCGTCATACCCAGAACCCGCCCGATGAGATATCCCAGAACCAGTCCGAATCCGTTGTGAAGAATCACCACGGTAAACACACGAGGGCCGATCTTGACAAGATTTTTCGAGTTTGCCCCGATCACGAATCCCACGATCAGGACAATGGCCGTTACGGAAACCAGGGGAAGGATCGAGATCCCTTTTTCCACCGCCTTTGGAAGGTAACGATGAAACAGAAAACCCAGGAGTACGGGAACCAGGACGATCTGGCAGATCGAAATGAAAAGCGTGCCCGCGTGAACCGGAATCCAGTGCCCACCCAGAAGAAGCGTCATGAGAGGCGTTAAAATCGGCGACAGCAGCGTCGAAACCGAGGTCATGGCCACGGAAAGGGCCACGTCCCCGCGGGCGAGAAACGTAATCACGTTCGAGGCCGTTCCGCCGGGACAGGTTCCCACCAGGATCACTCCGATCGCCAGCTCCGGGGGCAGGTGGAAAAAAATGGCCAGGAGAAAGGCCGCAAGGGGCATGACAATATATTGCGCCGCCACCCCTGCCAGCACTTCCCACGGCCGCCGGGCGATCTCACCGATGTTTTCCGCCTTCAACGTCATGCCCATTCCGAACATGATCACCCCCAGAAGCGGTTTGATGAGAGGTTTGACCCACATGAAAAGGGAGGGACGGATATAACCCAGAATGGATACGACAAGGACCCAGACCACGAAATAGCGGCCGGCCAGGCGGCTGAGCTGAACAAGAAATTTCATACTGTTCCTCGTATTGCGGATTCTGACTTTTACTTCTCCTGGGCCCTCCAGTAATCGTCCAGGATCAGTTGTGTCTTTTCCTGCATCCTTTTTACGGCAACGTCGATGGCTCGCCTGTCCGAATCGTTCAGGGGGCCGGTTCTGGTGGTATTGATGATTTTGCCGCTTTCGTCCGGCACCTGGCGAAGAAGAACCAGCTGGAGGAGTTCGCTGATCACGGTATCCAGCTTGTGCCATGCGGGATGAACCGGGGGACTGACCGCGTCCGGGATGGTATCCACGATGTGTCGATAGAGGGGATCGTTCTGAAGAATGTCCTTGAAGGAGATCCGACTGGGGAGAACACCGGCCTCCCGGTTGATTTCCTGTCCCGCCTCCAGGGTAATCCAGCGTGCGAATCGCGCCGCAGCCTCGGTTCGCTCCGGATGATCCGGCCGGTTGAAAACCATGTAGGAACCCACTCCATAGGAGGCCATGACCTGCTTTTCCCCGGGCATGATGGGAAACTGAACCACGGCGATATTGAGGGGATCAGGCGGCTTTGCATCCGGATGGTCCTCCATGAATTCAAGCCGTCGCTCGTTCTGGACCTTTACCGCCAGGATGGACCATAGTCCCTGGCAGCTCACGGCAAGGCGCCGTTGTTTTCCGGAGAAGGCCGTCCAGGTCGTGGCATCGGTAATGCCGCCGGCCCCCGGGAGGCTGATTTTGTAACGGTATTCCATCTCGAGGAGCCTCCAGAGCCCGCGCCTGGTCCCCTCGCAGTCGATCAGCATCCGGCGTCCGTCGTCACTGATGATTTGCATCCCTTCCCCAAGCAGAAAGGGATAGGCCTCCCACTTTTCGTTTCCCGTATTGTATCCCACCCCGTAGACGTCCAATTCTCCGTCGCCGTCTCGATCGAAGGTGAGTTTTTCCATCTTCCCGATGAATTCCTCCCAGTTCCAGCGTCCGTTTTCGGGGAATGATACCTTTCGTTCCTCGAAGATGTCCCTGTTGCATACCATGACCATGGCTTCCTTGTACCAGGGGAAGGCATAGGTTTTCCCCTGCCATTTAACGGCCCGAAGGATGGCCGGATGGATGTCCTCGTTGAATGTTTTCCCGGATGGATCGTTCGGTATGGGTTCCTCGAGGTACCGGTCTAAAGGCGCCAGGAGTCCGGCCTGCACGTATTTGGGGTCGAGCACCGCTCCCGCAACATCCGGAGGGCGATAGGCGAAGGCCGCGATGGACAGTCGTTCCCCGCCCTTGGACCAGCTCAGGCATGTGTACTGGATATCCACCTCAGGGTGAATCTCTTCATAGCGTTCGATGGATTGTTCCAGCCATTTTCGAACTGCGGGGAGCCTAGGAAAGTCCCAGAAAATGATGAGAGTTTTTCCCTTCTCCCCCTTGGGAGGCCTGCAGGAAAAAAGGCAGATACACAGGAGAAACAGAGTGAAAAGAACCAGGTTTTTCTTTGCCTTCATATAAAGATGGCCCCTTTTTCAGATCGACCTGACAGGAAATCACTTTCAGATGGAAACAGATCTCTTGTAATGCGCCGTCAGGGAGAATTCAATTGGAAATCCCGCCGCAGCGTTAAATATTTTCCTGTAAAGCCGTAAAGATCGCTTATTTTTATCAAATATCCGGGAAAAATTCCTTTTTTATATTTTTGGGTTGACAACGCGACTCGGGGAAGAGTTTAGGATCATAGAATCAATGATGAAAAAGGCGTAAGTGGTCTTTTTTATTTTTTATGTCCATTATTGAATGCCATTCCGTCCTTTCCTTCTCTTCCGCCCTGATGGCGGATCCAGGGTGTCAATCTATCTTAAATAAAATCGGGAAAAAGCTGTAAAAGGAATAAGGCCTATGAAAATTCACGAATATCAGGCCAAGGATGTTTTCGATCAGTACGGAATCCCGATCGTGAAGGGGAGCGTTTTCCGCAACCCGGATGAAGTCTTCGATTATGCGACCCGGGAAAGCGGGCCGGTGATCGTCAAGGCCCAGGTGCACGTGGGAGGCAGGGGCAAGGCCGGCGGGGTCAAATTCGCCGAAACACCCCAAAAGGCCCGCGAGGCCGCCGGGCAGATCTTGAACATGACCATCAAGGGGCTCGCCGTATCAAGCGTGCTGGTTTACAGGGCCGTGGAAATCAGGAGCGAAGCCTACCTGGGGATCACCATCGATCGCGCCGCGAAAAAGATCGTCCTCATCGGCACCTCGGAGGGCGGGGTCGAAATCGAGCAGCTCGCACGCGAGGATCCGGACGCCATTCATAAACTTTTCATAGATCCCTCCCGGCCTCCCTCGGAGGACGTCTTCCGCGATATGGCTTCGAAAATCTATCCCGAACAGGATCTGGCAAAGGAAGCTGCCCGTATTCTTTCCTCACTGTACCGCCTTTTTGTCGAGCGGGATTGCTCCCTCGCGGAAATCAATCCCCTGGTCCTGGATGAAACCGGGCATCTCATCGCGGTGGACGCCAAGATCAATTTCGACGACAACGCACTGTTTCGCCATCCGGAAAATGCCGGGCTCCGGGACCTCGAGCAGGAGAACAAAAGGGAACTCCGGGCCAGGGAATGCGGGCTCAGCTTTGTCGCTCTCGAAGGCAGCATCGGATGCATCGTGAACGGCGCCGGTCTCGCCATGGCCACCATGGACATGATCAAAAGGGCGGGAGGCGAGCCGGCCAACTTCCTCGACGTCGGGGGCAGCTCACGGCCCGACAAGGTCCTGAACGCACTCGAGATCATACTGGCCAATCCGGACGTCAGGGCCATCGTCATTAATATTTTCGGGGGAATCACCCGTTGCGACGATATCGCCGCCGGGATCATCGAGGCCACCAAAAGAATGAAAATCCCGGTCCCCATATGCGTTCGCCTCACCGGAACCAACCGGGAAAAGGCCATGGAAATGCTTCAGGGAACGGATCTTGTCACCGCTTCCACCATGACGGACGTTATTCACAAGGCAGTGGAAATTGCCGGATCATAGGGGGAGATCGTGAGTATTCTGGTCAATGAAAAAACCAGGGTGATCGTTCAGGGGATCACCGGACGGGACGGCTCCTTTCACGCCCTTTCCATGAAGGAGTATGGAACGGACGTGGTAGGGGGAGTGGTTCCCGGCAAGGGAGGGGCCGACGTCGAGGGCATCCCCGTTTTTGACACCGTCAAGGAGGCGAGGGAGAAAACCGGGGCCGATGCTTCCGTGATTTTCGTTCCTGCTCGATTCGCCCCGGACGCCGTCGGGGAAGCCATGAACGCCGGACTCGAGCTGGTGGTCTGCATCACCGAGGGCCTTCCCGTTCTCGATATGATGACCATCTATAACAAACTGAAAAAAACAACCACCCGTATGATCGGCCCCAACTGCCCGGGCATCATTTCTCCGGGAAAGGCCAAGCTCGGGATCATGCCCGGCGCCATCCATAAACCCGGTTCCATCGGCCTGATCTCACGGAGCGGGACATTGACTTACGAAGTGGTGGACCAGCTCACACGGGCCGGCCTCGGGCAATCCAGCTGCATCGGCATCGGGGGCGATCCCATCGTGGGGAGCGGTTTCATCGACCTTTTAAAACTGTTCGAAGAGGATCCGGATACCGGGGGCGTGGTTCTGATCGGCGAGATCGGGGGATCGGAGGAGGAGGAAACAGCGGCCTTTATCCGTGACAACATCTCCAAACCCGTGGTGGCCTTTATCGCGGGAAGAACCGCTCCTCCCGGAAAACGCATGGGCCATGCCGGCGCCATCATCTCCGGAAGCTCGGGGACCGCGGAGGCCAAGGTCAAGGCCTTCCAGGAGCTTGGTATCCCGGTTGCCCCCACTCCCGTGGAGATCCCCGAATTGATGACAGGTCTCCTCGAGAAAAAGGGATAAACGTTTGAAAAAGTTGCTCTTTTTTTAAAATCAACCCATAGAGGATATTATGGAACGAAAAGAAGTATTGAAACAATACCCAAAGGAAGTCGAACTCAGGGAAGGACAGCTTGTCACGCTTCGACTCATGACGCCGGGCGACGAAACGACCATGCTCGAGTTCTTTCGAAAGCTTCCTGAAAACGACCGCCTCTTTCTCAGGGAGGATGTGACCGATCCCGAGGTGATCCACGAATGGGCCAAAAACCTGGATTACAACCAGGTCATCCCCATCCTGGCGATTAAGAACGACGAGATTATAGGGGATGCCTCGCTCCATATGGAATCCCATGGATGGTCCACCCATGTGGGGGAGATCCGCCTTGCCGTGAGCCGGGAATACAGGGGAAAAGGGCTCGGGTTCCTCCTCACCAAGGAGATCTTTTTCCTCGCACTTTCCCTCAAACTCGAAAAGGTCATGGCCCAGATGATGGAAAACCAGGTCGGCATCATCAAAATCCTCAAAACCATTGGTTTTAAAGAAGAGGCCATCTTGAAGGATCACGTCAAGGACCTGCACGGCGACAAACACAACCTCCTCATCATGTCCAACGACGTCAGGGCCATATGGAAAAAGATGGAGGATTTTATTCGGGATTCCCTGTCCGATCGCTCCGGCTGGTACCAGCTTTAAAAGGCCGCGATCGGGTATCGTATCAATAGAAAGAGAGGAGAGGGCAAATGACTCCTGCACAGACCAAACATCACCAGAAATACAGGGGAGAAGTCCATATCGACCAGGAACGATGCAAGGGGTGCGGATTCTGCATCGAGTTTTGTCCCACAAAGGTCCTTGCCTTTTCCAGGGAATTCAACGCAAAGGGGTACCATCCCCCCGTTGTGGTCGATATCGATAAATGCATGGGGTGCAATCTGTGCGGGCTCTATTGCCCGGACTTTGCCATTTATGCCGTCAGGTTTGAAAACAACAAAAACAAAAACTCCTGAGAGGAACACGAGAGATGAAAGCGGATCCTGCTGGTGTGCTCACCGGCACACATTTTCTGAGAGGTAACGACGCCTGTTGCGAGGGCGCCATTGCAGCCGGCTGCCGCTTCGTGGCCGGCTATCCCATCACTCCCTCCACCGGCATCATCGAACGCATCTCGAAAAGATTCCCCTATACAAAGGGCGAATTCATCCAGATGGAGGACGAACTCGCATCTTCCATCGCCATCCAGGGAGCGGTTTGGGGAGGCGCCAGGGCCATGACCGTCACATCCGGACCCGGTTTCTCCCTCATGATGGAACACATCGGGCTCGCCGTGATGTCCGAGACCCCCTGCGTGTTTGTCAACGTCCAGAGGGGAGGACCCTCCACAGGACTCCCCACCCTTCCCGGTCAGGCCGACATGATGCAGGCCAGGTGGGGCTCTCACGGGGATTACGAGGTCATCGCCCTTTGCCCCGACAGCCCACAGGAATGCTTCGATCTCGTGATCAGGGCCTTTAACCTCGCCGAAAAATACCGCGTCCCCGTGATGTTCATGATGGACGAATGCATCGCCCACATGTCCGAAAAGGTGGTCATCCCCGAAGCCGGCGAGATCGAGATCGAACCGCGAAGGTATACCGATCTCCCACCGGGCGAATACCAGATGTATCAACCGGACGACGACCTGGTTTGCCCCATGGTGAAAGCAGGCGACGGTTACCGCTTTCACGTTACGGGTCTCACCCACGACCAGAGGGGCTATCCCGTGATATCCCCCGAGTGCCAGGAAGAACTGATCCCGCGCCTCATCGATAAAATAATAAAAAACGAACCCGACATTCGCATGATTCACCAGGATATCCCCGAAGACGCGGAAATCGTTGTGGTCTCCTATGGAATCACCTCCCGCATCGTTCCCATGGCCATTCAGATGGCTTCGGAGAAGGGAATCAAAGTGGGAAGCCTCCGTCCCGTGGTTGTCTGGCCCTTCCCCGAGCAGGTGATCCGGGAACTTGCGGATCGGGTGAAGGCCTTTGTCGTGGTGGAAATGAACTGCGGGCAGATTTATTACGAGGTGGAACGGTGCGTTGCTGGAAAGGCCGGGGTTTATCTTGCCCCCCATGCCGGAGGCACCGTTCATAAACCCGAACAGATCCTGAATAAAATTCTCGAGGCGGCAAAATGACCGAACCAAATCCCATCGAATCCTATCTTCGCATGGATCGCATGCCACACATCTGGTGCCCCGGTTGCGGCATCGGAACCAGTGTGAACTGCTTTATCCGCGCCCTCCAGGAAACACGGTTGCCCCTGGACAAGGTCTCCATCGTCTCCGGCATCGGATGCACGGGACGTGTGGCCGGATACCTCAACCTCGATTCCTTCCATACCACCCATGGTCGCGCCATCCCGTTCGCCACAGGCCTCAAGCTCGCCAACCAGGATCTCAAGGTCGTGGTGTTCAGCGGCGACGGCGACCTGGTCTCAATCGGGGGCAACCACCTCATCCATGCCGCACAGAGGAACATGGACATCACCGTGTTTTGTGTGAACAATTTCAACTATGCCATGACCGGAGGGCAGTATGGTCCCACCACCCCGATCAGCGCCACGGCCAGCACCGCCCCTTACGGCAGTTTCCAGATGCCCTTCAACGTGCCCAAGCTCGCCGAGTCCGCCGGTGCGGTTTACGTGGCCCGCTGGACCACCTATCATGTGAGACAGCTCAAGAAATCCATGGTGGATGCCTTGAATAAAAAGGGATTCTCATTTGTCGAAATCATCAGTCCCTGCCCCACGCTTTACGGCAGGAAAAACAAGCTCCGCGACGGTTTGACCGCCATGCAGTGGTACAAAAAACACAGCGTGATGAAACAGCATCCCAGTACCGCGGAAATCGACCTGGGACTCAGGACATACATCCTTGTGGGGAAATTCGTGGATATCGAGCGGCCCACCTTCCTGGATGGAATGAACGCCCGATATGAACAGGTCCGGAATAGTAACAAGAGGGGGTAACATGCATTCCAATTCCAAGTCGGAGATAAGAATAGCAGGTTTCGGAGGTCAGGGCGTGATCCTGGCCGGTGGAATCATCGGGAAAGCCGCCACCATCTATGACGACAAGTTCGCCACCCTCACCCACAGTTACGGTCCCGAGGCCAGGGGAGGGGCGTGCAGTGCACAGATCATCATCTCGACGGAAAAGGTCTCCTATCCCTATGTTATCTCTCCCGACGTCCTGGTATTGATGTCCCAGGAGGCGTGTCAGAAATATGCCGGGAACCTGAAACCGGGCGGGCTCATGATCATCGAAAAGGAGCTCGTCGAGCTCTCGGGCGAGCACGATGCCCGGATCCTCTCCATCCCCGCCACCCGCATGGCCGAGGAGCTCGGGAGCCGGATCGTCCTCAACATCGTCATGCTCGGATTTCTCACCGCGGTGAGCGGGCTTGTTTCCGAAAAGGGAATGAAGGAATCCATCCGTAAAACCGTTCCCAAGGGCACGGAATACATGAACATCATGGCCTTCAACAAAGGCCTGAGATACGGCAAAAAGATCCTCGAAAAACCCGCTTGACCGCTCACCGCTCACCGCTCATCGTCAATTGGGGTCAATCTCTTAAGCGAATGTAAATAAAGCCCCTCCCTCAATCTTTCCGTTTCAACAGAAGATCTCCTTGACAGAAGCCGAATCCAGAGTATCATTCGGTAAAATCTCTACCAGAAACTATAGGCAAGGTCCGTGAATTTTAATGGTGAGATGGGGAGCATGGTAACGGAAGCTTTGTAGAGTTACCATTACAGTATTAAAAAGGGGAGAAACTATTATCATGAAAAGCGCGAGATCAGATTCACAAAATTGGATGGTACTTATGGCGATTGTAAGTGTCACCTTTTTTGTTATAATGTTTGCCGGAAGCTCATCAGTGTTTGCCGGGACAGGTGATACCTGGGGAAGGGCGACGTCGTCGGCGACATTCTCACCTCGATACAGTCATGAAAGCGTGGTATTTAAAAATAAGATGTGGGTTATCGGGGGATGTGGATGGGATGGTGGCAGAGTTACAATGAACGATGTCTGGTATTCTTCCGACGGAGTGAACTGGACACAGGCGACATCATCTGCGGGTTTCTCCTCTCGATATGAACATTCCTGTGTGGTATTCGACAACAAGATGTGGGTCATTGGAGGAAATCTCGATGGATATTATGTGAATGATGTCTGGTATTCTTCCGACGGAGTGAACTGGACGAAGGCGACGGACTCGGCGGGATTTTCAAAACGCAGCGATCACACAAGTGTGGTATTCGACAACAAGATGTGGGTTATCGGGGGAGGAAGCTATGGTAGCATGAGAGATGTCTGGTATTCTTCCGATGGAGTGAACTGGACGAAGGCCACGGACTCGGCGGCATTTTCCGCTCGCAGCAGCCATACCAGTGTGGTGTTTGACAACAAGATGTGGGTCATCGGGGGATTTGTGAGCGGTAGTGGTATGAAGAATGATGCATGGTATTCTTCCGATGGAGTGAACTGGACAAAGGCCACGGATACGGCGGGATTCACCGCTCGCCATGACCACGCCAGCCTAGTATTCGACAACAAGATGTGGGTCATCGCAGGAATAGATAAAAATTATGATAGAAAGAACGATGTCTGGTATTCATCCGACGGTATAAACTGGGTGAAGGCGACGGGAGCGGCGGGATTCTTCCCTCGATACGACCACACCAGCATGGTGTACAACAACAAAATCTGGGTCATCGCTGGATTTATCGGTGACGATAATATGAACGATGTGTGGTATTCCCCCGGATTACCCCCTGGTGTTCTTGATGGTAAATGGACAGGATCGGGAACTGGAACCGAAGGTATTGTCAGTTTCGAACTCAATTTCACAATAGGGCAAATAACGGGTTTTGTTACGGAGGAAGGAGAAGGCCCTGATGCCGTCGAAGGGAATTATTATAATACTGGTACCGATGTGATATTCATCCTGGAAGAAGTGTTCCATGAATACACAATATGGGATTATAAAGGCTTGTTGAACAACTCTCAAAACCCGACGAGTATGTCAGGAAACATCTCGGGTGGCCCTTATGGAAGAGAGGACTTTTCGTTGACACTGACCAGACAAGTGACGACCCCGACGCCTACTCCCACTCCCACTCCCACCCCGACTCCAACCTCTATCCCGCCGGATGTGTCCGGAAGGTGGCAGGGATATGGCGCCGGTACAGAAGGAAGAATCGATTTCGATCTGAATTTGAACAGCGGTGAAGTAAGCGGCACCCTGTACGAAACCGGGGAAAGTCCGGAATCCGTAGAAGGCGATTACACGATAGATGGATATACCATAACGATCAATCTATATGAAGGCCCGCCCTATTACACGGAATGGCATTACACCAGCACGATCAATTCCCTTCAGAGCCCCACCTACATGTCGGGCCGCATCCAGGGAGGGCCGTACAACCGGGAAGATTTCAACCTGGATCTCAGTAAAACAGGATCGGTTACCCCCACTCCCACCCCGACGCCAACCCCGACTTCTACTCCGTATCTCTATAAAAATGCTCAGTATGTGAATCAAAATGTACCGGGCTCCATGTATATGGGAGAGAAGAAAAACGTCAGTGTCACCATGAAAAATACCGGAACCACGACCTGGCTCGAAGTCGACGGCTACCGTCTCGGTTCACGTTGCAAGCCCCTCGACAGTATCTGGGGAATAAATCGAGCTTATCTTGGTCCCGGGGGCACCCCTCCGGGATCGTCTGAAACATTTCAATTCACAATCACGGCGCCGCCTTTAACCGGAAGCTATCATTTCCAGTGGCGGATGGTGCAGGATGGCGTGGAATGGTTCGGGGATAAAACCCCGGACGGAATCTATATAACGGTTCTGGCCAGTCCCACCCCCAGTCCCACGCCAACGTCAACACCGACTCCAACATACATCCCGGATCTTACGGTTGAATCCATGTGGTGGAATCCGGCGCAGCCGAAAGCGAGCGATCCGGTGGTTCTTGGATTCAAGGCCAGGAACTGGGGCAACATCGCCTCTCCCGACTGCCGGTATATCGTGATGGTGGACAGCAATCCAGTCGCGACTGACAATCTTCCAGGCATTAACGGGGGCGGTGGCGAGATTGTGATTCAAGATGTTCAGCTGGGCGTTATGAACAAAGGCGAACACAAGCTTGAAGTTATCGTCGATTCCCAGGGTACGGTGAATGAGTCGAATGAAGCTAATAACACCCTTTCCCGGAATATAGATGTCGTTGGAGATAACCTGGGAAGCGCCCTGGCCATGATCACGACGAACGGAGATGTGTGGGGCGCCCTGTGTTACGGGATTCCACCGTTCGGGAATCCTGAGTCCTGGGGAAGCCCGGGAAT
>Ga0272442_10000596_pt1 | contig 56734 bp, 46 predicted proteins | sample SSMForm2O_FD_200262 | JGI IMG/M metagenome (GOLD analysis project Ga0272442, IMG submission 200262) | Marine sediment archaeal communities from Little Sippewissett salt marsh, Falmouth, MA, United States - SSM-Form-2O | ecosystem: Environmental > Aquatic > Marine > Wetlands > Sediment ...
ACTCGGGAGAGATACTGTGCATACCCGAGGTCGGGCCTGCGGCGGAAGTATGCGACGGGCTGGACAACGACTGCGACGGACTGACGGACGAAGACAGCCTGACCCCGGGCGACAATCCTTCCTATGTGACCGGCACGGGTGTCGCATGCGGGACAGACGAAGGCGACTGCGTAGCCGGAACACAGATGTGCCTGGACATTGATCCCGGTGCAGGACAGATATTCCAGATAGCGTGCTGTGCTGCGCGTGATGCAAATCTTGAGTGCGTGACACCCGTAGTGGGACCCGGGGAAGAGGTATGCGGAAGTCCGGGACCGACAGGAGACGAGGACTGCGACGGGTACACGGATGAAGATCCTGACAATCCCCTGGTTGCGATGTCATTCAAGTGCGAGGGATGTGACGACGAGCCTCAGTGCACGGCGAATCCGAACGAGGGCATCTGCCAGGAGGGAACGAACACGTGTACGGCAGGAGCGTGGACAGGATGCCAGGGAAGCATTAATCCTGGCGATGAGCTGACCACACCGTGTAACGGACTTGACGACGACTGCGACGGATACGTGGACGAGGACGAGGCCATAGGCAGCACACAGCCTATGCGTGAAAGAAACGTGAGCGGAGACATCATACCGTGCGGAGGATGTGACACAGAGCCGCAGTGCACGCTTAATCCTGCAGAAGGCGTATGCGAGCAGGGAGAGAACGTATGCTACGGGGTGTATCCCGACAGCACGCCCATATGGGTGTGTGAAGGCGCTGTGGAGCCGAGTGCAGAGATATGCGACGGACTGGACAACGACTGCAACGGAGCCGTAGAGACAGCGGCTGCAGGAGAGGTATCCGTACTGTGCGGAGGATGTGACACTGAGCCCCAGTGCACGGAAGACCCTGACGAAGGAGAATGCGCACAGGGCATAAACTACTGCGATAACGGCACATGGAAGGGATGCAGCGGAGACCAGAATCCGGGTGACGAGTTATGTGACGGACTGGACAACGACTGTGACGGCATCACGGACAACAATCTGAACGACCCGCTTCTGGGCCAGAACTGCGGATACGGAGAAGGCGACTGCACATACGGGACCACCATATGCAGTGACGGTGGAGTGGACTGCCAGGGCGGAGAGCCCAGTGGCGAGGCCGAGATCTGCGGCAGGCTTTCCGACCAGAGCGGTGATGAGGACTGCGACGGCACCACGGACGAAGAAAACGACATGACGGGCGCACTTGCCACGTGCGGAGGATGCGACGTACCTGGCCAGTGTCCCAACGGAGCTGACGAGGGACTGTGCATTTCGGGCCAGACGCGGTGCGTGGGCGGACCCGACATAGACACGAAGACCATGGAATGCTGCCGGGGTGTAGCGCTGGACTCGGGAGAGATACTGTGCATACCCGAGGTCGGGCCTGCGGCGGAAGTATGCGACGGGCTGGACAACGACTGCGACGGACTGACGGACGAAGACAGCCTGACCCCGGGCGACAATCCTTCCTATGTCACGGGTACGGGCACGGCATGCAATACGAATGACGGGCTGTGCACGCAGGGCACGACAATGTGCGTTGATCTTGCACCGGGATCTGCGCAGATCTTCGGCCTCGACTGCTGCGTGACGCGGGGTGCGAACCTTGAGTGCAGCGTTGATGTCGTGGAACCGGCAGATGAAGTCTGCGACAATGATGACAACGACTGCGATACGCTGACGGATGAGGATGAAGGCACACCGGGAACACATCCTTCATACGTGGAAACGACTCCATGCGGCACCACGTGCGCGAGCATCGGAGGATGCCCCGGAGGCACTGACGTGAACGGGAACGGTTACCTGGATTACTGCGAGGGAGCCGAAACCTGTTCGGCCGGTTCATGGGGCGGCTGCGTTTACGGACCCGGCTCGCATTCAACTGATCCCGAGGTATGCGACGGCCTCGACAACGACTGCGACGGCCTGATTGATGCGGCCGACTCCGAGATAGACACAGAACCCTGCGGAACCCTGTGTGCGGACATCGATGGATGCACTCCTGCACAGGACACGGATTCCAACGGGTATCTGGACTACTGCGAAGGAAGTAGGGAGTGTACGGACGGAAGCTGGACCTCATGCTCGGCGCCTGCGCCTGAACCCGAAGGTAATTCGGTCTGTGATAATGTTGACAACGACTGCGACGGATATACGGACGAGGTTTACTACGGTGAAGACAACGTATTCTCATGCGGGGCCGACTGTTCAAGCTACGAGAACTGCACCACGGACTTCCAGGACGGCAACGCGGACTGCACGGCAGGAGCCGAAATAAGGACGTGCCTGGTGGACTGCGTGACCGGCGGCTGTACGATCACGGGCTGTAAAACGGGATTTGCCGATCCGGACGGTGCATCTCCATGGGCATGCACGTGCGAGATAACGAATAACGGCGTTGAGTTGTGCGATACGATCGACAATGACTGCGACGGTGATATTGACGAAGGATTCGGTTCGATTCCAGAAGTATGTGACGGCGTGGACAACGACTGTGACGGTGCAACCGACACGGAAGATACCGGGTCCCAGCCCGACAACACGGGTGGAGGACTGGACACGCCTGTCACGGCATCTCTGTGCAAGACCCTGGGCGCCTGCAGTTCGACAACGCTTACGTGCACTGCCGGCACATGGAAGTGCAATTACGACTGCAATCCACCCCTGTACTGCTCGAGTGGAGATCCGGTGCTGGACGAAACCGGCCACTGCGACGGTTTTGACAACGACTGTGACGGCGCCACTGACGAAGATTTTTACGGAGGCACGTACAAACTAGGAGAAACCTGCACGACGTGCGATATTCCCGCATTCGCCGGTAAGTGCGAAGGCATCTGCTACAACGAGGGAACATGGATGTGCAATGCGAGCGATCCTTCCACGACACTGTGCTGCGGGACAACGCCGTGTAATCCTACGAACGAACTGGATCAGGCCAGCTCTCCGGAGACATCAGAGACATGCGACGGGCTGGACAACGACTGCGACGGATTTACGGATGAAGAAATCACGTCAGGGTCCGGTACCAGGCTCGAGACCGTAACGGTGAACATATCCGGTGTTGACGTGGAAATATTCGCTTTTGAGGCAAGCCGTGCCGAAAACGCGGACTCCACCGGAAGCGCGTGTTCAACCGACACGGGCAACCCTGATCCATGGGTGAACATAGACTGGAACGGCGCCAGGGGCGCATGCTGTCAGCTCAACCGGGGCCACGGAACCGTTGCCCCGGACTGTGCCGGAACAGACTGCTGCTCGGGCGCAACAGACGAATGGGACCTGTGCTATGCGGACGACTGGGAGTACGTGTGCATGAACGGCAATCCGCCTGCGCCGCCGAACGATTACCCGTATGGTGATTCATACAGCGCCACCACGTGTAACGGTCGAGACCTGGATGCGGCATGGGATGCCCTGTTGCCGATCGGGGACGTGCTCACTGCGAACTGTTATTCCGAATACGGCACACTTGACGTCTATGATCAGAGCGGAAACGCCGAGGAATGGACCTCCACTATGGTCGGTTTCGATGTCGACGAGGCCTATCAGATCCGCGGCGGTTCCTACAACGACCTGTACGCATCTCTGGCATGCGACTATGACCAGTGGGCGGCCGGAACGGATCTGGCCATGCCCAACCTCGGGTTCAGGTGCTGCAAGGGTCGTTCCCTGGGATATGACTGCGACGAAGACCTGCTTGCCCTTGCCGACAACTTTGACGGAACCGCTTCTGTCTGGACATCGGGCGCCATTACCAGTGGAAGCTGCAGCGGTGCAGACACGTGGGAGAGAGGGTCGCCTTCCTGGGGCTCTGCGGCATCATCGCCCAACGTGTTCGCCACAAACCTCACCGGCACTCACGGTCAGGGCGAGTGCAGCTACCTGCAGTCGCCGCTTACGGATCTTGCATCCTGCAGCGGCAGGGACCTGAACCTGAGCTTTGTAATGCGGCATCAGTTCAGCACAGGTGGAGGATGCACCACCGGGAACTTTGCCGGAGCAATTGTAGAGGCATGGGACGGAACACTATCACAGTGGGATAAAATGGATTCGGATACCACTCCGCAATATTACCGGAATCTGACAACGGCGGACGGTCTTAGCGGAACAGACGGCTGGGGCGCAGACCGCAACAGCTGGACACGCGTCAGCGTTCATATTCCGTCGTCCTATGTGAACAGCAGTTTCAGGGTCCGCATCCGCTTTGAATCCGACGATGGCCAGAGCCCCGAATACGGTCTGTACATAGACAATGTCTATATCTCGAGAGAATAAACGGTCCCTGTCAGTAACCGAAACGTTTTAATTTTTCAGAGCAGAATGAGCCATGCGCCGAAGAACATCAGAATGCCTGCAAGGCTAATGATGGCGCCAGGCAATAAGCCCGGAGGATTGTATGCAAACCTTACGGAGTGATCGCCCGGTTCAAGCCATATAGAGCGCAGTGCAGCGTATGCGGGATATATTTTTGAGTCTTTTCCATCCACGTATGCACTCCAACCATCGTCATATCCGTCCGCAAGAACGAGCCATCCTCCGGCCGGTGCAGAGCATTCGAGCAGGACTTCATCCGCCCGGCGTTCTGTTACCGAGCAGCTGCCGCGTCCTCCCTCATTACGTCCTGTGTCCGTTCCCTCGAGTACCACTTTTTCCTTAGGATCGAAATCCTCCCGGCGCATTGCCTCAAGTGCGCCGGTTCTTGATGGTACAAATTCCGCCCGTGGTACCACGCGTGCGTAAGGAAAAGGCGAATTGACCCTGTAAAGACTTATGCCCACTTCCTTCAGTGTGGCGAGCGGCATTGCAAAATCCGGGGACGGGACATTGTTAAAGGGCAGAACCATGTACCTGATGGACATGAGATCAAGATAAAGACTCGGTCTGTCATGCAGTGATTTCATAAGGGCTTTCACGCGCCCCGAAGCCACGGGGGAGAAGCCTTCAACATGTTCCAGTCCGTTTTCCATCCACGTGTTAGGCTTCAGAGAATCCCTGAACATGCGGAGCCTGCCTTCGGCAGTAAGATTGAAATCCTCGTCAATCAGGATTTTCATGCTTCCGGGCCTGTATACCCTCATGGGCATTTGTTTCAGACCTTCATGTTCATAATCTTTGCTGATACCTGATGCAAAAAGGGGCGCTCTGACCAGTTCCTCCTGCGGCAGTGAATGATAAACAAAGGGCACGACACATCGAGCTTCCTCGGCGAGACTTAAAAGAACAATAACGGTCAGCCAGACTCCTTTGAGGCTCGTTCTGGAACGCTTGAGCATTACGGCTGCAAGACAGACACAGGCGAGAGCCGCCATGGCCGGCACAAGGTCTGAAAGTATCGCTTCGCGCATATCTTTCAGATCAGCCTCGCCGCCTGAAATCGAACCCAGATAGCCTGCGATTTTCTCCCTTCCCGCATACAGACAGATACAGATCACAAGCAGCAGCATGCCGGAGGCAATAATTCTTCCCGGAGTCTTTTCATCCCTGATCCTATCCACTGTAACGGCCGCAAGCAGCAGAAATCCGATAGTGACCAGGAGCATGTACTTGAACGGAAACCTGAAAAGCTCCGATCCCGGAACATACTCAAAGAAAAGCCTGTAAATGAAAAAATGGCGTCCAAGAGCCAATGCACATCCTGCAAGAATCATAACAACGCCTATTATACACAAGGACCGCAGTGCACGGCCGCTCTTTCGCCTCAGCATTATGGGCAGAGCGGCAAGAGCAAGAGCGAGTAAGGGTACTCCCATGCTTACGGCGCCCGGCCATGGCGATAATTTTTCAGTCGTGCCGTCCAGAAAATAACCGTGATAATTCTGGAGATAGGGATTACCGAAAAGACCCGGAATCAGCAGCTCGAGCAGCCGAAAAGGCGAAAACGAACGCTGAGCAGCCGCTGCAAAGTCCATCGCTTCGACGCGCTGCGTCTGGGCCATCATTCTGATCGTGGGCATTATCTGTACAGCCGACAGCAGAAGCGCTGTCACTATCGCCGCAAGAATCATGACCCCGCTGGTACTGAAAACTACTGAAGGTTTTAAGCGATCTTTGAGTCCGCTGTCCCGGAGGGAAAAACTCAAGACACCGAGAAAGACTACGAGGCTGAATGCACTCAGGAATGTCGCCTGAGGATCTCCCGCCAGAGCCTGCATTGCAAGGAATACGCTCAATAACAGCAGGTTCTTGAGGCCCTTTCTTCTTACATCCCCCTTAACAGATGCACTGAATATTCCATGAAAAGACCACAGAACCCAGGGGAGCCAGGCCACTGAAACAAGATAATATCCGGAATGGATCATTGAACCGATGTACCCGCTTAGTACCACCCCGCCTCCGCAGAGAATGCCGGCGAGCGGAGTAAGACCGAAACGCCTGCACAGCGCCGTGATTCCAAAGCCCATAATCAGAAAGTGAATAAAGAAAAGAAAATTCATGCTCCAGGGAAAAGGAAAAAGCAGCAGAAGGTGAAGTGGATAGAAAGTACCCGTGCTGGGATCAGCAATAAAACTCTGTCCCATCCAGTATCCGTTTGTCCACATCGGAAGACTGAAATCAAGCAGGCATTTTCTGAGCAGGGTGCGCGTAGGAGCATAATTTGAAAATATATCGGCCAGGAAATAGGTTCTCCGGGCAAACAGGACTGGAGTGTGAACAAGCAGGCTGATCAGGGCAACGGCAGCATAGGCTCCTGACCACGGGCTTTGAAATGTTTTCTCTATTTTTCCAGCAATGCGACTCTGCGCTCTCATACCGGATTGTGCGTCTTTTGACATATGGCAATGCTGAAACCCGCGAATCTTGCAAGCATGGAGTCAGCTGCGAATCGTTCGGCCGTTGCCAGCAGGTTTTTTACCAGGGGAATCTTATGAAAAAAAGCCGCCGGAGTAAAAATGCGCACTCCCTTCCACTGTACAACTTCAATCTCAGGAGGAAGCAGAGATTCAACCTGTGAAGTCGTGTCCCATCTCGTGTAAACATCCGCTTCGGTCCGAGTATCGGAAATATCCCCTGGACCTGCAAGTTTTTTCGACAGGTATCGAAGACTGTTTGGATTGTAAAACTCGAGCAGCAGATGTCCACCGGGCCTTGTAACCCGTGCAGCCTCTTTGAGCGCACTGTGTATTCCTGATACATGAGCCAGGACCTTGAAGCTGTAGACCACGTCGAAAGATTCGTCCCTGAAGGGGAGGGCTTCGACACCTGCCACCGCAGTAGTATGCCCCCGGAGTTTTGCCCCGGCTATCATCCCTGCAGAAAGATCCACGCCGATAACTTTGCGTGCGCTGTGGCTGATGCTCTGCATTATGAGGCCGGTACCACAGCCCAGCTCCAGCACATCGGCCTCCCTTACATACGGGTACAGAATCCTGCTTTCAAGATCGTCTATCAGCGCGTGATAGCCCTCATGCCTTTCTCTTTCGTACCAGTCGCTGAAATCGTCATAATAGTTCTTTGTTGAACCCTGTTCCTTTTCATTCATTTTCCATGCTCCAGGATTTCATCATATATCAGCTCAATATCCCTCGTCATCCTTTGTGCTGAATAGGTATTTTCAGCAAAAACAGCCGCCTTGTCTCCTGCAATACGTATCTTATCCGGCGAGGACAGCAGTTCTGTTATTGCTGAAGCCAGAGCCCCTGCTTTACCCGGCTCAACCAGAAATCCGGCATCTGATCCGACCGTTTCATTAAGAGGCGCCGAATCCGCCACGAGTACGCATCTGCCCAGCTGCATGGCCTCGATTAGAACAAGGGGTATGTCCATCTTTGCATAAAGATCATCAGCAGGAAGAATAACGATATCCGATGCGGCAAGCATATCGTGGATATTGTCAACCCTGCCCACGAAGCGGCAGTTTTTCATCAATCCCGCAGCGCTGAGGTCGTGTTTCAGTTTTTCCTCTACCCCGGCAGCCGCAGGCGTTTTCTTCCTGCAGGCGAAAACCATTACGAGAGACGGAAATTTCTCAATCATGGCCGGGAGGTCTGACATAATCGTTTTCGCGGCGCTGGAAAACTCGAGATCCCCGGGATAAATAATCAACCTGAGATCTGGATCTGTGCTTATCCGGGCGCGTATTTCACGCGCGCGTATTTTACGCGCGCGTTCAGGAGAATGCGTGATATCCGTGATTCCCGGCGGTACCAGACAGACCCTTTCCTTTTCGATTCCAGCCGAAAGCATCCGCGTTCTGCTGTACTCAGAAAGAACAATGATACGGTCGGCAAAAAGCAGTTTTCGTATTCCTTCCCATGATCTCGGCGCACTCGAAACCGTCTGAACGCACGGTATGCGACCCAGCATTTTTACTATGCCGCCCGCTGTCGAGCTGACGGGGTTTGGAGCGAAAAAATAATGCAGGAGAGATGCACCGCTGCTGAACAATGCCCTTCTGAGAGCCTTCAGGTTCTGCATGTACCCTGGACTGTAAGTTCCCGCGTCACCGTAGATGCCTTCACACTCCACCGATTCAGAATCGTGATCAAAATCGCTCGTGCTCATTATTCTGTAAGCGTAATTACGGGCACAATCTATTTGTGCCTTCACTATGTTTTTTCCCGAATCATCCCATGGGGGCGCAACGGGCTTGGAAACCATCTGTATGAGCCCACGCGGTTTCAACGGGCTTTCATCCTGCCGATGAGAACATTTTCGTTTCTCTGTTTCACATCCACATTGACAATGATTTCATCCCCGGTTTCCCAGGCGCGTACAACGAGAGTATCCGAAGGATACACAACCTTTACAAACCTGCCGCTGAAGGATTGCATCTTCATGGGATCCCCTTCCAGAATCCCTTCGATTACAACCCGTGCCGCAATGCCGTATGTGCAAAGTCCGTGCAGTATCGGAGTGTCGAAGCCCGCCTGCCGTGCCACATCCGGGCGGGAATGAATGGGATTAATATCCCCGCTCAGCCTGTAAAGGAGCGCCTGTATCCCGAGCGTGGGCTCCTCTGCTTCGAGCATGGGCTCAGAATCCTTCGGCACCTTTGCCCTCAGCATGGCCGGAGGACGGGGCCCTCCGAATCCCCCCTCTCCCCTCAGGAGCAGCTGCCATGTGGTTTCCGCTATCAGGCTTTCGTCCCGATCCATGGTTCTGCTCACTATATTCACCAGAGCGCCCACTTTCATGTCCCATACGCCCTCTGCCTGTGCCGTTGTTGTGAGCGTTTCGTCCATGGGCCACGGCCGGTGATTGATCACCGTCTGGCTGTTGTGCAGGAGATTCACGTGGTCCCCGCCGATCTCTTTCAGGAGCGAGAACACGGGCTCAAAGGAAGGTACCACGCCGAACGTGGGCAGTGCTTCAAGTGGAGGGTCATCAAGCAGGTAACGCAGCTGCGAAGTACCCGCCCCGACGCCGAGCGCATACAGTGCGTAGTCCTTCCATGAATATGTGTTTTTAAATTCGCTGCTCGTTTTTCCGGCCGCGGTAATGTCAATGCCCATCTTTTCCCTCCCCGCGTCTGGCCTCGTCAAAGGCCTCCGCGTTCTGCTTTATCAGTTTCAGGTGATCCTGGGCGCTGATTTTCAGACTGTCCAGTTTCTTTCTGTAAATATCGAGTCCCCACCTTCCGTCGCTTCCCCTGCTGAATGAAAACCGTCTGCCGGAAACAGCCGTAACTATTGCCGTATTTCCGGATGTATTAAAGCGCCTGGCTGCACCGAATCCCTCCCTGAGCCGGCTGAGGCCCCCCCATTGAGTCAGAAGAACACCGAAAAGGTGCGCCGGGGAACTGCTGTTTTTCATGCTTTCCCACATTCCAAGAGCGCCCTTTTTCTTTTCTTCAGGATAACGGTGTTCCACGATCTTTTTCATCATGCCTACGAGCTTATGAATGGTCTGAACCGACCACTGGCTTTTCTGGTCAAGCGCCCTGTACACATCCTCCCCTCTGCCCGTGTCGATACAGCGCGCGAGCCATATCCAGCCATGCTCCAGTGTCCCGGGTTTAACGTCATTAGAGCATGCAGAACCACAAGTCAGAAGAAACGCAATCAGCACGAATCTGTAAATCACAATAAGCTCCCATATCATGCATCAGCATTGGTGGACAAGGCGCCTTGACCCCCAATGCGTCTCTGATGGACAAGGCGCGCCTTGGTGGACAAGGCGCATCCGGCCATGCTAAAAATCAGTCTTGACCTGCGACAGCGGCTGAAAGAGCCGAAGCGGGGTTGATTATTATGAATATGGATTCACAGATAATGGACAACGACGCAGCTTCTTCATCAGGAAGAAGATTCCGGCGGGGGCCCGCCATGTCCGTACTGGTCACGGTACTGAGCCTTGTGATGATGTACTGGTTTCACCTGGATTTTCTGTACTTTTTCCGGATTGGCGAGCCACAGTTTCTCGGAGAAGCGTCCGAACTCGACCTTTCCCGTCTAAAAAGCAATTCCTACGTCAGGATCGAGGGCTATCCCTGGGAAGCCAATACCATAAGCTTTGAGCAGGGTGTCAGGTGGAGTGCCTTTGACAGGAACCGTTACGCATTTTTTCCCCTCCTCGGTCAGAAGAGGCTGTTTGTACAGTACAGGCTGCCTGAAAAGCCGAAAAAGGAAAGTGAGCTGCCGGGTGAATTCGCCGGCCGCATGATCAGGGCGGAGGACACGGACCGCTCCTACAAACGCGTACAGATGTACATGACCGAGCAGAGAGGCATGCCTGCCCTGAAGGGAGTATGGATACTGATTGACGGTGAAACTCCTGCTTCAAAATGGTGGGCCCTTCTTCTGGAGCTTTTATTTCTGTCATTCATTATCGTCAACGTGCGTCTTCTGTACCTGTACATACTGCGAATGAGGGAGATGTAGTTGTACTGGCTCAATTTCCGGGCAGGTGCACTCTGGGCGGTGCGCATGTCCATTTCATGGTGTGTGTCTGAAATAATCATCTGGCTCGTATGGCCGGGCGCCGGGACATCTTCTGTCAGGGATCTGACCCTTGCGGCACTCGGGTCCGCGGCTCTTACGGGTATTATTTGCATACCGCTGTGCATTTTATCAGGCCTTTCATTCATGTTCCTTGCCGGGCAACAGCAATGGAGTGACCGGGGCATGCAGTATCTGGAAACAATACGTACGGCAGTCGCAAAAAAAATCAGGAGCGGTCGAGATCTTGCAGGATTCGCAGTGGCCGGACTCATTTTCTCAGCCGTAATCATCGCTCTGGGATACTCATGGTGCCTGTACTGTGTGAGCAGTATGGCCAGAGCGGGATTCATCGCTCTCTTTTCCACGATAGGCATAATCTTCATATGTGCAGTATGTACTGTGCTGTTTCCCCTGTGGCACAGGCCCGGTTTAATGCTTGCTCGTGCGGTTCCCGAAAAGACACGTCCTATGACCACTCTGATTGTATTGCTTTTTCTGTCCGCCGCCGCACTCATACTTTTTTTTATTTATACTCATGAAACCATCGTTCATCTGCCCTGGAAGGAAGCGGCCTTTGCAGGACTCCTTATCCTGATCACGGCTCTTCTGTATCTCCTGAAAACCATCAGAATCAGAGTCATTGTCAGCCTGGAGCGTTATGCACTTACCGTCTTCTTCATAATCATGTCCACAGCCGGAGTAATAAGCTCCATACGGCTTTCAGAGTACGATACGGCCGTACGCATGCTGGTTGCCGAAAAATCCGTCCTTCTGCCGCAGGCATACCGGTTAGTGAAAAAGGCTACTGACTTTGATTCCGACGGTTATCTCAGCTGGTGGGGAGAAGGGGACTGCAACCCGCATGATCCGAAGGTCTATCCGGACGCGGACGATCCCCTCGGCGATGGAATTGATCAGGACTGCTCCGGAAAGGACGGCTCTCTGAAAGGGCTGGATTCAGGACCCGGAAGGATGGATTACGCATCAGGCCAGCCTGACTCACCCTGCCCTCTTTTTCTGATCACGCTCGACGCCGTAAGTGCCTCCGAGCTCGCTGTCTACGGCGGAAAGCACATGGAGCTTTTAAGCGAGCGTGCTGCTGGAGGCGTGATCTTTGATCATGCATTCTCCCAGGGCCCTTCCACGAGGCTCAGCTTTCCCTCAATTATGACTTCAAAATTTGACACTCAGATTGCCAGGCCCATGTCTCATGGACAGCCGGCACCCGTATCCAGCATCAATATGACGCTGGCCGAAGTGCTTGAGAAAAACGATTACTACACGGCCGCTGTTGTTCCGGTAAGTTATTTCAACAACTACGTGGGGCTGTACCAGGGTTTCAGAAAGATCAATCGAAGCCCTGTCAGGAAAATAAAGAGCAAGTCAGGACACACTTCCCGCCATGTTACCGAAGCAGCAGTAAGTATTATTGACACAAATGCTGCCAGGGATCGCTTCATGCTCTGGGTTCACTATTATGATCCCCATGGTCCTTACACTGTTGAACCAGGCACGCTGCCGGTTCCGAAAGGCTCTTACGAAAAGTACGTCCACGAACTTGAGCACGTGGACAGACATCTTGATGATCTTCTCACCCATATAGAGGAAACCTACAGGGACAGGGAACATTTCATACTGCTTGCTGCGGATCACGGTGAGGTCTTCGACACACGTTCACATAAGCGGAACCATCATGGCTATGATCTGGGCACAAGTGTAACGCATGTGCCTCTGGTGGTCTGGTGGAGACAACACAGAGCAAGAATAACCCAGGCCGTAAGCCTGCTTGACGTCATGCCGACATTTCTGAATCTCGCCTCGGCCTCTTCTGCAGGACTTGAGGGCGACAGCCTCCTGCCCCTTGTCGCAGGTGGAAAGCGGGGGAAAAGACCCGTTTTCGGCCAGTACTACCTGAACGAAGCACGCCTCAAGAACAGAGAGCCGCTGAAAGATGTGTCGGTCAGGTACGATTCCAGCGTGCTTCATTACAACCTGGCTTCAAAGTCTTACCGGCTGTACAATTACATCAATGATCCTCTCGAAAAAGAGGATTTGTACAGAAGCAGGACTGAAAAAGCGAACCTCCTGAGAGCCACCATGAAAAGCTGGCTCGACCGAGTCAGCGCTTCTGAGAAAACGGCCGCAAAAAAAGCCTCTTCCAGAAAAAAGGCGTCATCCCGGGACCGGAAAAAGGTCAGCAAAAAGAAACATAAAAAGAGAAATAAAAAGAGCAAAAAAAACAAAAAGAGCAGAAGCCGCAGAAAGAACGCTCCCGTACGTTGAACGGGACATGGAAGTTACCTTTTCACAACAGCGCCGGCCAGGAAATCGCCCCCCTTAATATTAAAACTTCGCAGAATTCTGCTCATGGGCACTGACATGCCGTAGTACCAGCTGAAAGGCAGCATCCATGCCGTGTGAACGACTTCCGGGTCCCCCCATGGCGACAGCAGTTCAGTCAGTTCCCTTTCGCTCAGATGGTGTGCGCTGCTCTTGACCTCTGAAGGAAAAAGTGTCTTGCGGATCTGGTGAATCGAGCGACGGTTCAGGGTTCCTGTGAGTATCAACCCGTCAGTCCTCGTGCACCGTGCCATCTCGCTGATGAATTGTCTCTGATCCGGCACGAATTCGATCGCCGTAACAGAAACCGTTACATCAAAAACGCCGTCGCTGAAAGGAAGCTCCATGCCTGAACCTGCGACAAGATTCTCAAGTTCCTTTTTCTGCGCCTTTTTCAGCATGCTCATAAAAGGGTCAAGGGCCGTGACTTTAAAGCCCAGACGCCTGAAGTACTGCGTAAAAAAGCCTGTTCCGCAGCCCGCGTCCAGAAGCCGTGAGCCCGGACTCACGGTGGTCAGAAATTCGAAAAGCGCCTCTTTCTCCAGCTCAGCGTAAGCCCTTCCCTTCTCCCCGTAATACCAGGATTCATACTCATCGACGATTAGATCGTAATTGAATGAGGAGGGCTTTTTCATCCAGGATCAAATCTCCAGGCTTATTTCGGACAGCGTGTCCTCCATGGCCACCTTCAGCTCCATGCGTTCGTTCGTCAGCTCAACGATCTGGCGGGCGATAATGTCAGTTTCCCTAGAGTACTCCGACAGCTTGCTCGCAAGCCTGGCCTTGAGGTTTGATGCACTCCTGTTTTTCTCAAGAGCCCTGATGTTCTGACGTGTCTGGTACATTCGCTGATCAAGCTCACTCTGCTTCTGCCTTAAATGCTTCAGCCTGGTATCGATTTCTCCGATACGGGAGCGTTTTTCCAGAACCTCTTCGAGCCTGGCCCTGGATCTCGAAGGAAGATCGGTGACCTCTTTGAGAACAAGCTCAAGCGCCTTTACAGCGGATGAGTCCCAGATCGTAAGCGAGGTCTTAACCGGCGTCTGCTCGACCACGACGTATTCGGTCTTTTTTGACCTCTTTTTTACGTCCATGGGAACGAGGAATGCGTCTCCCAGATCCTCCGTTCCATCCGGTTCGTCCTTAAGCTTGTAGTCACCGCCCGCCTTTGGATGACGCACATAGACACGATAGGCCACATCCCTTCCTCCCTTTATCCGGTACGTTGTCCTGACCCGGTTGTAGCGCTGTACCGTCATCACTCCCTTTACTATCTTGAGCAGCCGCGCGCCCTCGCTTGCGGACTTCCTGCTGGATTCAACGAGTATGGACGCGTCCACGGCGAATGGAATCGTGGCCTGGCCGTTGTCGGAAATGGATTCGCTTATACCCTCTCCCACAAAGGTTCCGCCTGAATAAATGCTGATGGGGCCGGGCTCGAGAATGAATCCTGTCTCGTTTTTGAATCTCACCACGCGGTAGGGATTCTGCTCGTAACCGCTTCCGGCTCCGCCCGGTGTAAAAAGAAAAGCCTCTTCCCCCTTCACCCTGTGATTGAGGATGGACACGAGCGTGGAACTCCTGTCCGGCACTGACACCGGTTCCATGAGGTCGTAGCGTACGGATCCCGATGCAGCCGTTGCCCTGACCATGGAACGGGCCGATGCCTGCAGAGATTTCATGTTCATCACGGGTTGTGACACAGTGCTTTCCGCGGCCGCGCCACCGAGACCCGCACCGTAGAAAGCGTCTGCCATGTCTGCGTCAAACGAAGGTGCGGGAGCAAGCTGTGAAGCAGGCGCCGTGGCCCCTCTGGTACTTATCTTGGACACATCATCTGCCCTGCGTTTTGCGCCCTCAGCCTTTTTGTCTTTCCAGCGATACTGAAGTTCCTCATCCTCCAGCATTTCGGGGGCCGCCTCTTCGGTGTAACTGGTCTCTCCGACAGCCGTGCGCGCAACCTTCTGTCCGGCAACGTGAGTAAGGTCGGGCCGGCCCACAAAGCGCGGTGCATAAAGATCATAACGAAATGCAAGAGGCGCGCCCGAAGTGAGACTGAGATCTATCTGCTCCCACTGCTCGCCCGTGACATTGTCCACAACGGCCCAGCCCTGCAGCAGCACTTCCTCCTCGTCCTCTCCAACGACGATTCTGTAGCTGGGCTTCCACGCCGGGCATTCCACAACGTATGTGGCAAGGAGTTCGTGTCGTCCTCCCCTGTCAAGCCGTACGGTCACGTCCACCACCTTGAAGACTCCCCCGGTTGCAGCCGCGTCCAGGCCCTTGTGAAGTCCAAGGATTACGAAATCCTCGTCCACGCGTATGGTGTGCACGTCGCTCAGCATGATGGTATGCATGGCGTCATCTCCCATGACGCTGACGCGCCAGTCCGCAACTATGCCTTTTTCTGTGTCCAGCACCTCGTCGACGGCAAGGATCCTGCCGGATGCAACACCTGTGGTTCCAACCAGAGTCACATCTGATCCCTTTAACAATCCAATCAGGTGCGGAAGGCCGATGCCCTGCTTCAGGGCGTTGGCAAGTTCCATGATGTGCCGGGCCGCGGTTCGATCCAGCGGAAGCGATACCGAAACAGCCTTGCCCTCGGAACTGTCTATAACGGTCAGGCTTTTAAGGAAATCGTTTACCTGATCCGCCCTTATTCTGAGTGTCAGACTGTCGCCGTTTACCTTCCCCCGCCTCTCAAAATAGCCCACGCCGTTCTGGTAGATTACGGCCCTCGTGAGCCTGAGATCTCCCGAATGAACCCCCCTTTTAAGGTTCTGGTTCGCCCCGCCGCATCCCCAGAAGCACTGTGAGCACACAAGGACTGCAAAAGACAGAAAAACAACAAACTTTTTCATGATACTGTCCTTTCCTTTCAGCTTATTTCAAGCAGAAAGCTTACATGAAACAGTATACTTGAAAAGGTTTAAATTACGTTTAAGCGGAAGGTGATGATAAAGGTTTTTCAGGCGTTCTTTATCAGCTGATCCACAACACTGGGATCGGCGAGGGTGGAGGTATCCCCAATCTGATCAACTGCATTCTCTGCAATTTTTCTCAGGATTCTGCGCATGATTTTGCCTGAGCGTGTCTTTGGAAGACCGGGTGCCCAGTGAATCACGTCCGGTGTGGCGATGGGTCCTATCTCCTTGCGTACGTGCTTGACCAGTTCAGACTTCAGTGCTTCCTCGTATTCAAAACCGGCGTTGAGCGTAACATACGCATAGATTCCCTGCCCCTTTATGTCGTGAGGGAACCCGACAACGGCGGCTTCCGCAACTGAAGCATGACTGACCAGAGCACTTTCGACCTCGGCCGTTCCCATTCTGTGTCCGGACACATTGATCACGTCGTCCACTCTGCCCGTGATCCAGTAGTATCCATCCTCATCGCGTCTTGCACCGTCACCGGTGAAGTAATAGCCCTTGAACATCTGAAAATAGGTTTCCTCAAAACGCTGATGGTTTTTGTATACCGTCCTGGTCTGTCCCGGCCACGGACTCTTTATTGCAAGAATACCCTCTGTGGCTCCTTCAAGTTCTTTTCCTTCGTCATTAAGAATGCAGGGTTCCACGCCGAAAAACGGCTTTGTAGCAGAGCCCGGTTTCATTGCCCATGCTCCGGGCAGCGGTGTAATCAGGATACCGCCTGTCTCTGTCTGCCACCATGTATCTACTATGGGGCACTTGCCCTTTCCGACTGTACGGTAATACCAAAGCCATGCCTCGGGATTGATGGGCTCACCAACGGTTCCCAGAAGCCTCAGAGAAGAAAGATCACAGCCATTGACCCAGTCGTCGCCTTCCTTGGCAATGGCCCTGATGGCCGTAGGCGCTGTATAAAAAATATTGATTTTATACTTGTCAACCACCTGCCAGAACCTGTCGGGTTTGGGATAGTTGGGTACGCCCTCGAACATGACGGTCGTTGCGCAGTTTGCAAGAGGTCCGTACACGATGTAGCTGTGCCCGGTGACCCAGCCGATGTCCGCGGTGCACCAGAAAATATCTTCTTTCTTGTAATCAAAGATGTATTTAAAAGTGACGGCCGTAAAAACCATGTAACCGCCGACCGTATGAAGCACTCCCTTGGGTTTTCCAGTGGAACCTGAAGTGTAAAGAATGAAGAGAGGGTCTTCGGCGTCCATCATTTCAGGAGCACATTCAGGGGAAGAAGAGGCCATTTCATCGTGATACCAGCTGTCCCGGCCTTCTTTCATTTCAGGCTTTACGCCTTTTTCTTCGCCCACTCTCTTTACAACAATGCACTTTTTGACGTTTACGCCCTCCTGGGCTGCGATTTTCATTGCATCATCAGCATTGGCCTTGAGCGGTATTGCCTTTTTGCCCCTGAACGTGCCGTCCGTGGTAAGCAGTATCTCGCAGGTGGAATCAACAATCCTGTCGGCCAGGCTCTCGGCGCTGAATCCACCGAACACTATGGAATGAATAGCGCCGATCCGGGCGCATGCGAGCATTGTTATTGCAAGCTCGGGAATCATGGGCATGTAGATTGAAATCCGGTCACCTTTTTTTACACCCTTTGATTTGAGCACATTCGCAAATTTGCATACTTCGGTATAAAGCTCCCGGTACGTGAATTTCCGGTCTTCTCCGGGTTCATTGCCTTCCCAGATAAGGGCCGTCCTGTCTCCATCGGATTCAAGAAAACGATCAAGACAGTTTACGGTGATATTGGTCTTTGCGCCCTTGAACCATTCAATCCGGATCGGGCCCTTATTCAAGTCATAATTATAGTCTAGAACCTTGTCCCATTTCTTTTGCCACTGAAATTCATTGGCTATTTCTCCCCAGAAAGTTTCCGGGTCTTTCAGGGATTGTTCATACATTTTCCCGTATTCATCCAGGGATTTGATGTACGCGTTCTTCACAAAATCATTCGGCGGGTTGAACTGCTTGTTCTCGTTGCTTCCTTCAGTCATAATTATTCTCCCTTTTATCTGTTTTGAGTTAACGATGTTACAGTTTGATATCTGTAATGTTTTTATCCAGCGGTAAAATTACGAAGAAAAGATGTCTCAACTCCTGTCCGCCCCACCCCTTCACCCATCCTCCAGCAATCGTGGAATTAACATGCAAAAAATCATGTGTCAACATAAAATTGAGCATTTCTAAATCAATAACTATCTGTTATGAATAGTGTTTTTCTGTAAATAAACAGTTACTCCAATTCCATTTAACATCAGGTCAAAATGTGGTTACCTGTACGGTTGTAAGGAAGTGATAAAATGCTGCCACTTGGTTTGGGTAACATAAAAGGGGGAAAGACAGGGGGCACCTGGTTTCTCGTCATCAGCCTCGTGGCTGTATATTTTTATGAAATGTCCCTGTCACCGGAAGAACTTTTTAAACTGGTGTACGGATGGGGAATGGTTCCGTCCCGTCTGTGGGGAGCAGTGGATGAAGGAGCTCGGGCTGACACGCCTCCGGCCATTGTTACGGTTTTTTCATCCATGTTTCTTCACGGAGGCCTGTGGCATCTTGCCGGCAACCTGATCTTCCTGTGGTTTTTCGCAAAAGTGATTGAAGGTTCCGTAGGCACCGGACGAATGATGTGCCTCTATCTCGTGTCCGGAATAATGGCCGCCCTTCTAGAGGCGTTTTTCAAGCCGTCGTCAGCAATACCCATGGTGGGCGCATCCGGTGCCGTTGCCGGCCTTCTCGGGGCCGCACTCGTGCTTTACCCCCTGGCAATGGTAAGCATATTCATTCCATTTCTGTTCTTTCTCGGAAGCATACGCCTTCCCATGTTCATGTTCGTCGGACTGTGGCTTCTGATGCAGTTGTTCGGTCTATTGGGCTCAGGATCAAATGAGGTCGGCGGAACGGCATGGTGGGCGCACATCGGCGGATTCGGTGCCGGTTTTTACATAGCAAGGAAGAGATGGCTTCCCATGCTCATAAGAAAACTTTCACCCGTTGATGACGACGGCTGGATACACCCTTCGGACACGGGCCGGCCCTATTAACAACCCTTTGTGAATGTGAGGTAAACGGCGTCGATGTAGATGCCGCCGTTCTCGTTATTCATGGAAAATGTATTTGCCTCGCTGTTCCCGAACCACACCCTGAACCTGAACTGATCGCTGATATAATTGGTAACGTTTACTGTCCCGTTCTTCCATCCATTGCCGTTACCCACGAATGCGGCCGGCTCCTCGTCTATGATGCATGCGCCTGCATCGCGGTCGAGTCCCGCGCACGAACACGCGTTAACGGCCCCGTTGTAACCGAAGCTCGGGGCCACCGTAATCCAGTTTGAACCATCATAGATCTGTATAACACTACCGGACATCTTTCCATAAAGAACATTGGCTCTGAACTTGTACCAGACAGCAAGATGAAGCAGCACTGTTTCGCCTGTTCCTTCGTACGAAGTGAGATCAACGGAGCTGCTTTCGAGATACGAGTTCTCGCAGAAATGAGGATACCCAGTATGTGTAAAAATAATGTTTTTGCTGTGTGTTCCCCATGCGCTGTTGTCCCCGTCAAAATCCTGCGATGGAACACCCGCATTCGTATTCGGCCACGTGCCGCAGTTCCAGGAGCTGCCGAAATCGCTCTGGCTTACGCCGCGATCATCCCACATACCGCAGTTTGCGTTTGTGCTGTAAAATCCCCACCCCGGCACCTTGCAGTCGGAATCACCGTCGGAATCGGAATCCGTGTCAGTGTCCGTGTCAGTGTCCGCGTCGGTGTCAGTGTCCGCGTCAGTGTCAGTGTCTCCTCCCGAATCCATGCCCGCATCGGCATCCGTGTCCGTGTCCGTGTCAGAGTCACTGTCGCTGTCGGTGTCCGAGTCGGAATCAGTGGACGCCGCGTCGGAGGTGTTCTGCGCACTCGCGTCGAGTTTTCTTTTCTTTACTTCGCCCTGTGCGCATCCTGCACAAAGAGCAAGTGCCATAAAGAAAAAGACCACACACAACACCCCGATGCAGCTGATAATATTCGTGTTTGTTCTCATAAAATCACCGTTCATGTTCCGCAATTATACCACAACTGTGAAATATGACTTAAATCGTCATCAAGGACAAGGCTAAAAACCTCCGTGCATATCTGGAGCACTTGTGGACTTCATCACTGCGCCTGTATTAATTTGATAAAAGAAATATAAAAATCCTTTTGATGAATTCCTTTATTTTTTAGTAAACTCATTTCCGTATGAAACCCGACAGTGCAAAGGAAAGGATCCGCGTGGTTGCGGCCGTTATCGAAAAAAACGGCAGGTACCTTTTGACACAGCGGACTGAAACGGCCGTGCTCCCCCTTCTGTGGGAGTTTCCCGGCGGCCGAGTCGAAAAGGGTGAGACCGACGCCGATGCTCTCGTGCGCGAGATTCAGTACAGGCTCGACGTATGTGTCGAACCCGGAACACTCATATCCCTTACCTCTCACGAGTACGAAAACTACTGGATTGACCTTTTCCTGTATGAATGCACGCTGTGCGACGAAAAAGTCTGCGCACGCAGGGTGAACGACGTCCGCTGGGTGGCTTCGGATGAATTCGAAAAATACTCGTTCACACCCGCTGACGAGGCATCCATGAACAGGCTGCTGGCGGAAAAACATGAAATCTGACTTCCCGGAGGAGATAAAATGATCGACGAGATCTTTGACGACATGAAAGAAAGCATTACGAGCGCCCATGACGCACTTAAGCGCGAATTCGCACGCGTCAGGACCGGAAGGGCGAGCCCGGCCATAATGGAAGGCCTCCGGGTTGATTATTACGGCACAATGACGCCCATCAACCAGCTGGCTTCGATCGGAGCCCCTGAGCCGCGCCTCCTTATCGTAAAGGTCTGGGACAAGGGAGCTGTGCAGGCGGTTGAAAAGTCAATACTGGCATCCGACCTAGGTCTTACGCCGCAGACAGAGGGCGAGATTATTCGAATACCAATCCCGCCCCTTAACGAGGAAAGAAGGCTCGAGCTCGTCAAGCTGATCAAGAAAAGCGGCGAGGAAACAAAGGTCTCCATAAGGAACTCACGCCGGGATGCCAACGAAATGATAAAGCAGCTGGAATCCGACGGTGATCTTCCAAAGGACGACGCAAAAAAGGCTCTCAAGAAAATTCAGGACATGACGGATGAAGGTGTGGCCCAGGTTGATAAAATCCTCGAGGCCAAGGAAAAGGACATCATGGAGGTCTGACCGCCCGTCCTGCGTTTACGGAAACAGAATTGTCAGTCGCCGAATTTTATTCCCTGTGCAAGCGGAAGTTCAGTAGTCCAGTTGATGGTCGTCGTCTGCCTGCGCATGTAGGCTTTCCATGCGTCAGAGCCTGCCTCCCGGCCGCCGCCTGTGTCCTTTTCACCGCCGAATGCCCCCCCTATTTCCGCGCCCGAAGTGCCCACGTTTATGTTGGCTATTCCGCAGTCGGAACCTCGATGCGACAGAAAACTCTCGGCCTCCCGCAGATTTAACGTGAACATTGAGGAACTCAGGCCCTGGTCAACGCAGTTGTGAAGCCTTATCGCTTCATCCACGTCTTCATATTCAAAAAGATAGAGAACGGGAGCAAAGGTTTCGTCCCGCCATATCTTCATGTTCTCATCAGCCTTTATCAGCGTGGGCTCCACGTAACATCCGCTTTTGAACCCGTCGCCTTCAAGAACTTTGCCACCGTAGATGACACTGCCGCCCTGTTCCCTGGCCATGGAAACGGCTTGTCCAAAATCGGCTGCCGCTGCACGGTCGATAAGGGGACCCATCAGAGTCGCCTGATCCAGCGGATCGCCTATGGGAACCTGTCCGTATGCGCTTACAAGCCTGTCGGTCAGATCACGCGCGATGTCCTTGTGCATGATGAGCCTTCTCGTTGTAGTGCATCTCTGGCCGGCAGTACCCACGGCACCGAACATCACGGTTCTCAGACACATGTCCAGGTCTGCGTCCGCGGTTGCTATGATGGCATTGTTACCTCCGAGCTCGAGTATCGTACGCCCGAGCCTTTTTCCCACGACCTCGCCGATGCGCCTGCCCATGCGGCATGACCCTGTCGCAGACACAAGGGGGACCCTTTTATCGGAAATGAGGGTTTCACCGATTTCGGATCCACGGCCCACAACGGTGTTCATCAGACCCGCCGCATCATGCCTTTTCAGCACGGGCTCAATGATGTTCTGAACCGCTATTGCGCACAGGGGCGTCTTGCTCGAAGGCTTCCATATCATGCTGTTCCCGCACACGGCCGCAATTGTGGAATTCCAGGCCCAGACAGCGACCGGGAAGTTGAAAGCCGAGATTATGCCCACAATGCCGAGGGGGTGCCACTGCTCATACATACGGTGGCCCGGACGCTCGGAATGCATTGTTTTCCCGTACATCTGCCTGCTCAGGCCGACGGCGAAATCACAGATGTCGATCATTTCCTGTACTTCGCCTTCACCTTCGGCCCTTATCTTCCCCATCTCCAGCGTTACGAGTGCGCCAAGGTCTTTTTTGTATTTCCTGAGCTCGTCGGCCATTTCGCGTATCATCTGCCCCCGGACGGGCCCGGGAATCATCCGCCACTTTTCGAACGCTTCCTGCGCGGCAGATGCAGCGCTTTCATAATCCTCTTTCGAAGCACATCTGACCTTTGCGATAACGTCTCCCGTTATCGGCGATACCGAATCGATTACGCTTCCGCCGGGCTCCTTTATCCATTCCCCCGCCCATACACCGGAGTTAACATCTTCGATACCCAGGTTTTTCAAAAAATCATACGCCATGCCTTTACCTCCTTCTGAATGAAAATACCGCCGGCACAGACAGTACTGTGCCGGACACTCGACATGGCTATCATAAAAGCGGCCTTTTTAACAATCGCAGTTCAGGAAGGATTGATACTGCTGCTTACTATTTCGACAACGCGCCTGGCGGACTCAAGCGCCTCTTCGCCGTCTTCGGCCCGGTAAAACTCCGACGGGACAAGATCCTCGCTACCGTAAAAGGCAAGCTCACGGTCCCTGCGAAGTTTTCTTGATACACTGCACAAATAATCCACATGAGGACGGACGTCTTCCGGAAGCCTTTTCAAATTTTCGACAAGAACCGGGCTTACGTCATGGATTCTGGGCACCTCTATGTTCGATGCCCTGATAAGGGCCTTGAGCGCAAGCTCGATTACCTCCTGTGATTCACGCACTACGTCTGCATGGCTTTGCGCTTCTGCCAGCACTTCTATCGCCCTGATTCTAACCCTGGCGCGCTCAAGATAATCCATTGCAAGAGAACGGTTTTTCATGCTTCGGCCTCCCTCAGCCAGTAAGGCTGACCGTACGCGCTCTTTCTTATGATGCTTCCTCCTAAAATGTATTCCCGCAGATCCCTGATGAAGGAAGACACATCAGATCCATTTTCCCACAGCACAATGCCGTCCATCGCAACCTCAAGCCAGATGCTTCCTGCATCTTCTGCATGATCCGGCAGGCAGACAAGATGGGGATTCGGGACATGCCTGAAGTGTGCTATATCTGCACAGTCATCAAAGCAGTCGTAAAGGGAGCGGGTCAGAGATGTTCCCTTTGTGAAAACGATCAGCAGATCAAGATCCGATTGAGGACCCGACTGTCTGCGGGCAAATGATCCGAACAGTACAATTGCAAGAGGCTTTGACGGAAAAGACCGCACAACTGATTCCAGGAATTTTCTGTCAAGGCCCAGGTCTGCAAAATGATCGTTTGTAAACCCGTTTGAGGAAAGTTTCCTTACGCACAGCTCGTTAAGGCTTACCCCGAGACTTAGAGCCTCTGTCCTAAGCCTCTTATGAAGCTCCGGTCCCGTGCGAAGGACGAACTTGCCTGAGAATTTTTCCTGTTGCTTCATGATACTATAGTACTAGATAACAGTAGAGCTATCAATATCAAATAGTTAAGAAGACGGGCATTTGTTTTTGTTACTGCCGGCACCAGTGTCTCAATATGAAAATAAGTTGTAACTTTTTTATTCCGGCAGCTGCCATGCAGTCAGTTTTGAAGTAGTCTCAGAATTCCAGAAAGGACAGCAAGCGTCTTCGAATGCGCTTCTGCATGGGTTCAGAAATGGTAAAACCGAGAATTAAAGAAACCGACACAGGTATTACGGGCGAATTCGACACCGAAGCGTACAATCTCATGCAGAGAATGCTGCGCGACCGGGGCTGGATGGAGACCCGTCAGATCATCAACTCCGGCATCACTCAGGGCATTGCGCTAGAAGTAGGGCCCGGTCCCGGCTACCTGGGACTCGAATGGCTTAAGAATACGACGCATACACGATTGAAAGGTCTGGACATCAGCGATGACATGATGAATATCGCAAGGCGCAACGCCGACGAATACGGTCTCGAAGACAGGGTGGAGTACGTACACGGCGACGCGGGAAAGATTCCGTTCGAAGATGCTGAATTCGACTCCGTTTTCAGCAACGGCTCTTTTCATGAATGGGCGGAGCCGGTGGCCGTTATTAACGAGATGGCCAGGGTGCTAAAACCGGGCGGGCGTTTTTTCATAAGTGACCTCAAACGAAACATGACATTCATCATCCGGGGCTTTCTGTGGTTCGTTACAAATCCGAAGCACATCCGGCCGGGCCTTATTACGTCCATAAAAGCTGCCTACACCAGGGACGAGGCCGAAGAGCTTCTTGCACAGACCGATCTTGCCGGCGGCACTGTGAGGCAGAACCCCATCGGCATCACCCTCTCAGGCGAGAAAAAACAATAATTCTTCTGTCTTGATTGAAGCCTGTCGCTCTGGTAAGCATTTCGTCGATCGGGCGATTAACTCAGTGGGAGAGTGCCACCTTCACACGGTGGAAGTCACGTGTTCAAATCACGTATCGCCCACCAGCTATTTATCGGGATATTTTTCTTCAAACACGAATTCGTGAATTTCTTTGCGCTTCGGTGCCTTCTTGTTGGGAACGGCCGGTGTTCCAATCGGCATGAGCTCCACCACTTCCAGGCCACCGGGAACGCCCATAAGGCGCGCGGCAGCATCGTGATCAAAAAGGCCCACGTGAACCGTGCCCAGCCCCAGTCCCCATGCTGCAAGGGAAAGCTGATGCAGCACGAGCGCAACATCAAACATGAACCAGTCCCCGTGCCTGGTCTCGAAACCGCCGTCCTTTTTAACACCGGAGACGCCCGTCCGGCCCAGGGCGACAATCACGAGCGGCGCAGTGGCAACAGCCTTTTTCGCGGGGTTGTTGTCCGGCAGGGTGTCACTCAGCTTCTGTTTCATCCCCTCGTCCCTTACGAGTATGAGCTCCCAGCACTGGCAGTTGACCCACGAGGGCGCATAACGTGCGGCATCCAGTATCTTCTCGAGCTTTGTCTCATCAACCGGATCCGGCTCGTATTTTCTTACGCTTCTTCTGGTTTTCAGGATTTCAAAGAGATCCATTTTTCAACTCCATTTCGATTAAGGGAAAAACAGTTACGCCTGACCGACGGTGTCCACGAGCTGCGACGGATCAATGCCCAGGTCGGCCAGCGTCCTGGCCCAGCGTTCTTCAACAGGTATGTTGAAGACGAGGTCTGCATATGCTTTGCCGTAAATCCACGCTCCCTGGGTAATCTCGGCTTCGAGCTGTCCGGGCGCCCATCCCGCATAGCCCAGCACGAGCCTGTAGGGCTTCGGCCCTTTCCCCTCTACCAGTGCTTCGAGAATATCCCGGCTTGTGGAAACATAAATCCCTTCTGCAACCCTGAGGCTTTCTCCGCCTTCCCATCTGGAACCATGAATAATCCACCCCCTCTCGGGCTGTACCGGCCCTCCATGAAGAACGGGCGGTGCATCCGGGGGCGGAGGATGGAGATCAATGCTCTCGAAAACGGTCTGTATGCTGATGGAGCTTTCACGGTTTATTACAAGGCCCATGGCTCCCTGCCCGGAGTGCTCGCACATGAGCACCACGGCATGATCGAAATTAGGATCATAGAGCTGCGGACCTGCGATAAGAACGCCTGGTGCGACCGAAGTATCCATGGCCCGATTATGCAACAGCTTCGATAAAGATGCGAGGGAGAAAGTGTTTTTACGGAAAAGTTTAATTCGCCCGCATCGGGTAATGAATTTCATGTTTTTCTTTTTCCTCGTTTTCGTTTACGGTTTTAAAGAGAAAGATGAAGTGCAATTACAAAAATGTTCTTCCTGTACACGGGAACAAGGATCGAGCACTGTGCTGCATTTTCAGTCTGCTTCTGTTCTGCGCGGGCTGCGGAACGGATGCATCTGATGATCATGACGCATCTGCAGCCGACGCAGACGGTGACGTTATCAAGGACTCAGGCGCAGGTGATTCGTCTTCAGATATCGATACTGACACCGATACTGATTCAGACACTGATACTGACACGGACACGGACACTGACGCGGATTCGGATTCTGATGCGGATGCAGACGCTGACGCCGGCCGGGATTCCGGTACAGATTCAGGATTCGAGCAGAAATCATACACCTACAACGTGATAAACACGTACCCTCATGACCCGGACGCCTTTACACAGGGACTCGTTTACATTGACGGAGGCTTCTACGAGGGAACGGGACTGAAGGGTTCATCCAGTCTTAGAAAGGTCGATCTCGAGACAGGCACAGTTGAGGACATTCACAACCTGAACTCTGATTATTTCGGAGAAGGCATAGCCGTATGGCAGGACAGCATCATACAGCTCACATGGCAGGATAACGTGGCCTTTGTTTATAACGCGGACACCCTGGATCCGACGGGGATCACGTACTCCTACACAACCGAGGGATGGGGCCTGACGCATGACGGCGACCGCCTCATCATGAGCGATGGAACTGCAACCCTTTATTTCAGGGACCCGGACACATTCGGCCTGCTTGGAACTGTGGACGTGCATGCCGAGTCAGGCCCGGTTACACGGCTGAACGAGCTCGAATACATAAACGGCAGGGTTTTTGCCAATGTCTGGCAGACAAATATCATCGTGATCATCAATCCTGATAACGGCCGCGTTACGGGCATTATCAACCTGGCCGGCATACTTGCGCCCGGAGTCTGTGCCGGCAGCGTGGACGTCCTCAACGGCATTGCATGGGACGATTACAACGACCGCCTCTACGTCACCGGAAAGCTGTGGTGCAGGCTTTTCGAAATCGAGCTGATCGAGCAGTAGGTCAGTCGATATATCCCAGTGCCTTGAGCTGCTCGACTACTTTCGGATCCATATGCTTTCTGCCCTTGATCTTAACTGACGTTTTCAGAGTCTCAGTAATGATTTTTCTGGAAATTGATGTCTGATCCGATTTTGCCGCAATGCTTTTTCTCTGCAGTGCATCTTCAGCGTTCAGATAAAGACGCTCGCTTGATTTTTTCCCGGAAGCATCGTTGATGTACCAGTAATTACCCTTTACCGCCGCACTCATAAACGGCATCTGCTGAACACTGGAAGCTTCATATCGCACGCCTTTTGTGCTCCATCTGTAAAAATGTTCAAACGCCATATGATCAACCGGATCAGGTTTCGCTCGTTTTCTTCCAAGAAACGGCATAAGGCTGCGGCCGTCGAGTTCTGCCGGAATATCGAGACCCGCCATCTTAAGTATCGTAGGCATCAGATCAACCAGTGACACGATTTGATCGATCCTGCGCTCTTTGACCCGGGGCCCCCTGATTATGAGTGGCACGTTGAGCTGATCCCTGTGAAGTCTCCCGCCGTGGTGAATGCGACCGTTCACAGCATCAAAGCCCTCTCCGTGGTCGGAGGTCAGTATCAAGTACGTCTTTCTGAACATCTTCAGCTTTTTCAACTCGCTTGTCAGATGTGCGAATCCGGCATCCAGGTGACGCAGGTCGGCAAGGTAAAGCCTGTACATTCGATCCCATTCAGCCTGAGTGCACTTTCCCGCGCCCTTCTGGCATCGCCGGTAGAACTTTTCGTTTTTAATCTTACTGTCCTTCAATTCTTTTGTCGCCCAGGGATGAACACGGAAATAATCATGCACTGCAAACGTGTGCAGAAACATGAACACGGGCTTTTTCCTGTCCTTCCTGTGTTTCAGAAATGCCAGGGCCCTGTCGAACAGCCTCGACCCGGGCATGCGGTGCCATCTTCCCCTCCTCGGCAGTTTTTTCCGGGGCACAAGATTCTTTTTGCCCTGCCAGGTGTCGTAAATGTCAAATCCCCTGGAAAAGCCGTACTTGCGGTTAACGTAGCCGCCGTCCGTAAAACCCACTGTGCTGTAACCGGCATCCGAAAGCATGCCGGCGAGTGTCCTGACACCGGGCAGTATGGACGCCCTCTTGTCGGTAGCGGCGTGGTGATGGGGGTAGAGGCCCGTCAGCATGGAGGCATGGGCCGGAAGCGTCCAGGATGCAGTTGAAATCGCGTTTTTAAATACTGCCGCATTTCTGCAGAACGCATCAATTCCGGGCAGTTTTGAAGCTTCAGGGTTGACGGCTCTGAGCACGTCCGCCCTCAGCGTGTCCACGGACAGCAGAATGATATCCGGCTGCCTCTTTTTCGGTCTCTCTTTCTTTACCTTCTGCTTCGCCTTTTTCGCAGTCAGGGCATTACCGGCTGTCCCTGATTTTTCTTCTTCAGCTTTTTTCCCACCGCAGCCCTGAAGAATAAGAATCAACCCGCATGCGGCAAGCGCTGCTAAAAAGATATTCATCATCCTCTTTACAGATTGATTCATTGGAAAAACCTAGCCCTGAATTCCTGATATTACAAGACAGTGCTACTCATAAATCTTCTCGTCCGGGGCATGCGCTTCGGCCGCGTCGTCTTCAACGTCTCTGCGCACGACCTTTTCCCTGGTCTTTTCATGCTCGCGGTACCATTCATTCGCGATCAGCATGGACATCACCTCGTTTGAGCCCGTCCATATCGTGGACAGCCTCAGGTCCCTGAAAATGCGTTCAACAGGGTACACGTTCGTGTAGCCGATGCCGCCCATTATCTGCATGCAGTTGTGCACCACCTTCTGGCAGGACTCTGTGACGAACTTCTTTGTCTCAGAAACCAGCCTCCTTGTCACGTGCATGTCCAGCCCGGCGTCCACGCCCCGCGCCGTCGAGTAAACCATTGCGCGTGACGCATCCAGGAGCATGGCACCCTCGGCCGCCTGGAAGCTTACGCCTTCGAAGCGGTTGATCACCTGTCCGAATGCCTTGCGTTTCGTGCTGTAGCCGGTTGCAACATCAAGGGCGGGCACGGCCGCGCCTATGGTCATCGCGGCTGTTCCAAGCCTTTCCGGTATCATCATCGTGTTGAACACATCGTATGCGCCGTTTACCTGTCCAACCACGTTTTCCTTCGGCACCTTCACGTCCCTGAACACGAGACGGCCCGTGCCCCCGCCCCTGCAGCCGAGAAGGCTGTAAAGGTACTTCGTCTCCACCCCGGGGCCCCGGTCCACAATGAAACACGTGAGAGCCTTGTGCGCCTTTGCATCCGGGTCGGTTTTTGCATAGACAAGAAAATAGTCCGCGCCTTCTGCCCCGACGATGAAGCGCTTCTGTCCGTTTATGACGAAATGATTACCCCTGTCCACTGCAGTGGTCGATGTTCCGAAAAAGTCGGATCCTCCGCGCGGTTCGGTAAGGCCTTCCGCGGCGAAAATCTCGCCCTTAAGAAGGGGTTTTACGTACTTTTCCTTCTGTTCGCCCGTACCGTGCTTCACAATGGCATCGCACACGAGTTCGGATCCAACGCCGAACACGCAGGCGAAAATATAGCCGAGTACGCCCACCTCTTCCATGATCATGCACGAAGTGACCCAGTCCATTTCGCGTCCGCCGAGGTGCGAGGGATAGCGGCAGCCGAAGAGTCCGCGCCTGCCCGCCTCGGCCAGGAATTCTTTCGGGAACTTCACCCTGTCCTGATCCATGTCCAGTACAAGCTGCCGGGGCACGCTTTTCACGAAATCGCGCACCTCGTCACGAAGCTTTACCTGCTGCGGCGACAGAAGATGTTCAAACATTTTTATTCTCCTTTTTGAGCTTCAGCGGCCCGCCTCATTGCATTCTCGAGCTGTCCGGCCTTCTGTGATCCGAGGAGCAGGTGCTTTGAGTTATTAAGCTCGATGCGCACCCCCCTGTTTCCCTTAACATTGTAGGCCGTGCCCTTCAGATTTTTCCTTATTCCCCATCCCCCGTATTCCATCACGGGCCTGTAGATTACGGCTTTGAAACTCTTCATTTCATCAAACGGAATTCTCCTGAAGGACCTGTGAAAGGGAATAAAGCGTACGTACACTCCATCCACGCGCACCTGTGTAACAAGACGCGCTGTCATGAAAATGTACATGAGCGCTATTGAGAGAAGTATGAACAGCATGCCGACTATCCACAACATGGTGTCCGTCATGGGCCTGTCACCCCACGGTCGGCCGTGGTAAAGTTGCTGGATCATCCCCTGCACGAAAAGCCATATCAGGAAAATGGAAACTCCGATGACTACAAAGGAAATGAGCATTCCCGAAAAACGCTGCTCTTCCTTGAAAACAATTCCCGATCTGGCACTGCCCGGCATTCCCCAAACAGGGATCTCAGTCCCCGTCCTCCCGTTTTTTAAGCACTATGCAGCAGTTGGCGCCCCCGAACCCGAAGGAGTTTACAAGAACCGTAGACGCTTGCGCCTTCCTGGCCTCGGGCACGTAGTCGAGATGATCCCATTCAGGTTCAGGATCTATGTTCAGCGTCGGCAGAAGCATTCCCCTTTTCATGCACTCACAGCTCAAGGCCGTCTCCAGCGCGGCGGCGGCAGCGAGTGAATGTCCGAGCTGGGACTTGTTTGAACTCACCGGGATTTTCGAGATTCCTTTTCCGAAAATCTCACCTAAGCATTCGAGTTCCACCTGATCGCCGATCGTGGTGGAAGTCCCATGCCCGTTAACGTAATCGATCTCGTCAGGCCCGGTGCCTGCGTCCTCGAGCGCGCCCCTGATGCAGCGCGTGATTGTCTGTGCGCGCGGCTGCGTGTAATGGCCTGCATCACTGTTCATGGCCGTTCCGCATACTTCGGCGATTACGGGAAGATCGTGCGCGGCTGCATATTCAGCTTCGGCAAGCACAATAATGCACGCGCCTTCGGCAAGAACGAAACCGCGCCGGTCAGCGCTGTACGGTCTGCTGGCCTTTGAAGCATCCTCGTAAGCCCTGTCCGAAGAGTCCCTTGGCCTGAACAGCGTGCGCATGTTGCCGAACCCGTAGACGATGGCCGGAAGAAGCGGAAACTCCACTCCGCCGGCAATCATGAGATCGGCATCCCCCCTCTGAATTATGTGGGCCGACTCTGCTACCGCGTGAGCGCCCGTGGCGCAGGCGCTTTCTATTGCGTAGACGGGCCCCGTAAACCCGAGCTTAATCGAAGCCATGCCGCTGGGAAGATTGACGCAGATATTGGGCAGAAGAAACGGGCTCACCCTGGAAGGTCCCCTTTCACCGATGACGTTGAGAGCGTTTTCATAGGCATCCTTTCCGCCTATGGCAGACCCCGTAATCGATCCGATGCGGTGGGCGTTTTCGTCCGTTACGGCGACACCGGCTTTTTCCAGCGCCTTTTTTGACAGATCAACCGTCATGGCTATGAAGCGCGCGTTCCAGTAGCCGAGCTCCCGCTCGCTGAACAATCCGCTTTGCGTCAGGTCGTAATCCGGAATCTGCCCTGCGGTGCGCACGCTGTATTCACCCGGGTCAAACCTGTCCAGCCATCCTATGCCCGATTCATTATTAACAGCCCTTTCCCACGTCGCATCGAGGCCTGCTCCAAGGCACGTTGCCATCTCATAGCCGCAGATGACTACGCGGCGGTTCAGGGGCGCTTTCATGCTTCTTCCCTTTCAAACACCAGACAGCAGTTCGTGCCCCCGAAGCCGAAGGAATTGGAAAGCACGAATTTCTGATCAATTTGCGCTGCAGTGTCTGTTACATGATTCAGGTTTATGTCCGGATCGGGATCCAGGTTAATTGTCGGAAGGGCGAGTTTTTTTCCCATGCCCAAAAGGGCCATGACCGCCTCGATCGCGCTCGAAGCACCCATGGTATGCCCGATCTGGGACTTCAGCGCTCCCACAGGAACACTGCTGGAAGATCCGAACACGGTATTGAGCGCCTTTGCCTCCACCAGGTCGCCCGCCCTTGTTGAGGCGGCGTGCGCGCTTACGTAATCCAGGTCGGACGGACCGATGCCGGCATCCTTCAATGCCAGCCGCATGCATTGTTCCACGGTGGGCTGATGTGGTTTTACGTAATGGTGAGCATCCCCGTTCATGCCGATACCGCGGACAATGCCGCGGTTTACAAGCGAAGCGCTTTCGGCACACTCCCTTGCCGCGAGAATTACTGCCGCGGCCCCTTCGGACACGACAAAGCCTTTCCTGTCCCTACTGAAAGGCCTGCTCGCCATGGCCGGATTTTCAAATGCCCTGTCATCCGGCCTGTGGCTCTGGAATGCCCCGTTCATGGATGCAAAGGACGCCAGAAGGGACGGCAGAACCGGGAAGTCGGATGCACCGCATATCGCAAAGTCGCACATGCCCGATCTTATGAAGTGCGCGCCCAGTGCGATGGACACGTTTCCGGTAGCACAGGATGCGACCGGGCAGAAGCATGGGCCAGTGGCTCCCGAAAGCATGGACACCTTGCCCGCTACCAGGTTCAGGCATCCGTTCGGGTTGGTAAAAGGATGCGGGCTTCTTCCCTGTGAAAGCCTCTTCTCGGCATCGATCATGGCATCGAGCCCGCCTATGGCGGACGAAAAAAGCACGGCGGTTCGTGCCGGATTATGCCCGCGCGCATCAAGGCCCGCATGCGCGAGCGCCCTGTGCACAACTGCAAGGGAAGAAAAGATGACGGGAGAAAACCAGTTGGCCTGATCCCGCTCATTGTAAAATGGAAAATCCCCATAATGAGCGTCCGGTATTTCACCCGACACCTTTACCGGGAAATCTTCGTCCGGATCGAAGCGCCCTGTCCAGCGCACACCGCTGCCTCCCTCCACGGCTGCTTCGAAACTGCCTTCAAGGGTGAACGCGAGTGGAGTCATCGCGTCATATCCTGTAACGACAGCGTCCCGGGGATCCCGTTTTGACTTCACCATGAAAATCCTACCAGGGTACGTACTCGTAAAGCTTTGCGAACATGTGGGTTACGTCCACCCAGTTTGCGAAATCCTCGGGTGAATTCATGTGCTCGCGCTTGTTTACCATGACCCACGACATTGTTGCCGCTCCGTCATAGCATTTTTCGCAGTCCCTGGTCGAGGAGGTGCAGCAGCGGTGAATGGTCTTGAGATCCGCTCCCCATGCATTGAACCTGATTAGCCTCTTGGGAGCAGGGTCCCTGGGGTCCGTGTCAAAGGAAACTGACGGGCAAACGTCCCACCCCCACTTCTGCCCCAGAAGCTCGTGCGTGGTGAGCACCTTGTGATAATAATGCGAAGAAACCACTATGCCGGGGTAGCGGATGAGCATGTCGTCCATCAGGTCCCGCGCCTTTTTAAGCAAATCATCGTCCCAGTCATAACCCGGCACGTTCTGGTCATTGGAAAAAAGCTGGTAATGAACCCTCATGCCTGCATCGCCGATGATGCGCGTGATCTCCTCCACGCGGTCCATGCTCGGCGGCGTTATCGTGTAAAGGTAGTATGTGTTATCGTCCCCGCGGTAGTTTTCAATCGATTTCCTGAAAGCGTTCACGCCCCTGAGTTCGACCTCTTCCTCGCCCGAACCCCACAGGCTGATTCCGAATCTCATTAAAGGATATCGCTCGCGCGGAATTCTTTTAATTCCGTTTGTCGCGGCCGAGCATTTGACCATCCGGTACCATACATCGAGCCTGTCCAGAGCAAGGGCGGGCTCGCCCCCGATGAGTATGGCGTAATTCACGCCGCGGTTCTTTTCAGACTCGATAAATTCAGCCAGCTTCTGTTCGTCCAGCTGATCTTCGACATTGTTCTTGTCGCTTGAATAATAAAAACAGCCTTTGCATCTCAGATTACAGCTGTTGGTGACGTCATAGATGGAGCTTCTCATGCCGATGGAGCGAATCTGCTCGTATTTTTCCCTGACCACGCCTTTTGCGAGATCACTTATCAGCATCATGGTCCGGTCTCCTTCCAGGAAATCAGCGGAGCATCGTGTTCATAGCCCTGAATCCACACTGCCAGATAAGTGTCTACATAGTCCAGCCAGTTTTTAAAGTCTTCTATCGAATCCACGTGCTGGTTCATCCTCGTTGTCACAACCGCGCTGCCCGCCGCGTAATGCCTGCAGTCGGCGCAGTCGGTGTCAGGCACGCAGCACGCCACGGAGCGATCCCATGACAGGTTGCTGCGGTACTGGCGAAAGGATCTTCCGAGGCCCACGGTTGTAATGTCGTTGCACCTGGGATAGGGGCAGTGAAACTGTTCGTGAAGCCCGGCTTCAGCACTGTGAACGGCCGTGTTGTAGGGCGAATAGATGACGTTTTCGGGATATTCGAGAGCCAGGCGTTTTATTTCCCCTGCCATGAGCGCCCTGTCTCCGGCATCAAGCCTCAGGGGCCCGTCGTAGCCCACGGGAGAGCTGAACTGGTTGAAGCTCACCCTGCCGCCCGCTTTCACGATCCTGTCGATAACGCTGCCGGCCATTTCGATGTTGCCTTTGCAGAACGTGTAGATGAACACGGCCCTCGGGTCCCGGGCGAAAATCCCGATCTGGCGGTCGAGGCATTCTTTACCACGGAATTTGATATTCCACTCGTCGTTCCCCCACACGGAAATGTGAATCCGGTAACCTATTTCTTCCGGGAAAGGTTCCAGCCCGTTGCTCGCAATTGCGCCAAGGGGGATCACCTCGTGGCACACGCGGCACAGATCAGGCACCAGGGAGGGCTCGGCGCCCGCGAGCACCACGAAAGTTATGCCCCTTTCCTTTTCGTTCTGCATGAGCGCGCGCCATTTTTCAGGGTCTGTTTCGTCTTGGGTCCTGAACTTGTCCCCCTCGTAGTAATAGCAGCCCTCGCACATCAGGTTGCACCTGTTCGTCATGTCATAGGTGGACTCGCGCAGAAAGAAGTACCCGCTGACTTTCTTCCACCGTTCCCCGACTTCGGGAACGCTAATCATGTCCTTGAACTTCATGGGATCTTACTCCGGAACGGCTACTTGATCCGGGCGCTTACGTATTCGGCGATTCTCGCGAGCGTGGTGAGCTGACCGAAGTCTTCCTCGTCGATTTTAATGCGGAATTCATCCTGGATTACAACGACTATGGTCGTAAGCTCCATGCTGTCGATGCCGAGTTCCTCGACCAGATCCAGGTTCGGATCAAATGTCTGCGGCGTCGCATCCCTGATTTTCAATTCATCAAGAATAATGCCTGCTATCTTTTCCTGTACATCCTTAAGTTCCATGACAGCCTTTATTAATCTCCCTTGTTCAGCATCCCATTTAACAGGATTTATGTCTCAGGACGGGCCAAATGTCCTCAATATTTCAAATAGTACCTATATTTACGATATTAAAGGTGTCAAGATGTTTATGTTAATTCAGTTGCAGGCTGCCGCTTGTGTGTAAGGGATTTTTGAGTAATTCTCTTTTCGAATCATGAATAAGGACGGTAACATAACAAATCGTCTGCCGGCCGATGTCTGGGGATTCGCTCTCGGCGCGGCAGCCACCTGGACGCAGATCGTGCTTCTGAGGGAAGCCCTGGTCGCGGCCGGAGGCAACGAGATATCCATTGCACTGTCCCTGGGCTCATGGCTCGTTGGCGTGTGCGTGGGCGCCGCCATTGCAGGCTCACGTGTGCCTGGCGGGCGCTTTTACCGCAAAATGCACTCATTTCCATCGTTTCTCGGACTGATGCTGGTACTTTGCTCAGTTGCCGGCATAGGTGTCTTGAGAAACACGGGCGCAATCATGAATATAAGCGCCGGAGCCGCGTTGTCCGTGGGCCAGGCGGCCGTTGTGTGCACGCTGTCGCTTCTTCCCGCTGGCGCCGTAATCGGCGCACTGTTCGTGTCCCTGTCCGGGCTGCAGGCACAGTGCTCAGGAACCGTTTTGAGACTGTACATACTCGAAGCCCTCGGCGCCCTGGCGGCGGGCGGAATGTTCACTTTCGTGCTTGCGGGACGCACGGGCGCGCTCGCACTTACCGGGCTGTGCTCCCTTGTTCTGGCCTCGGCCGGCATTTTTCACACCGCAGCCGTTTTCTCACGCATGAAACTGGTACTTTTCGTATGCCTTGCCGCGTCCGGCACGGCCCTCGTAATGCCCGCTGCCGGAGGCCGGCTCGAAAGGCACCTGCTGGACGCGGCATGGGAGCACACGGGCGGCAGAGGGAAGATTCAGGCAAGAAAGGAAACAAAATACCACAGACTCGAACTCGGCCGTGAAAGCGAGCAGTTCAACCTTTACGCAAACGGCAGGTATGTGTGGAGCTTTCCGGACAGCTTCGGCAGGCGCCCGCTCATCCATCTTGCACTTTCACAGCACCCTGCTCCCTCAAGCCTTCTCATACTGGGCTGCGCTCCGGTTGATGATGTTCCAGCCGCTTTTTCACATTTGGTAAAATACGTGGAGTGCTCCACTGGCGACCCGGGCGTAATCCCGTTTCTTGTGCCGTTTTTTACAGAACAGACCAGAGAAGCGCTGGGCTCAAAAAGCCTCAAAATCGTGCACGGGGACGGAAGGCGGCACATGAACATGCTAAAAAAAGACAGCGTGGACGTGATCGCGCTCTTCGCCCCTCCGCCTGAAACCCTTGCCTCTAACCGGTATTTTACCTCGCAGGCGTTTGAACGGGCCCGTTATGCTGTGGGGGAAAAGGGCGTGCTGGCCGTGAACCTGCCCGGCGGCCCGGGCAGGTTCGGTTCCGGGACAGCGTCACTCGTAAAAAGCATCCTCAAGGCCGCGCGTGAACACTTTCCATTTCAGGCGCTGAGCGCGGGAGAGGGGCTTGTGGCTTTTATGAGTGCAACCCGTGGAATCGTAACAGAAGACGAGAAGACCCTGGCCGCGAGGTGGAAAAAGCGCCGGGTTAGAGACGCTGCGTTCTCCGAGCATCATTTTTCAGTCTACTTTCAGCCCGGCATGGCGGGTGAAGTTCGCAGGCAGCTAAAAAAGGCGACCGCGTTCATGAACACGGACGACGTTCCAAGAGCCATCATAAGTGCGCTTGCAAGGTCCGTGAAACTGGGAGATGACGACCTCAGCGGGGCAGTGTTCTTTTTCAGACATCTGAATGTGTACTTTCTTTTGCTTCTGCTTGTTCCTCTTGTAGTACCGCTCGCGCTTGCCTTCATGCGGCCGCGCGGAAAATCGTCCGCGCGTACGTCTTCGCTCGTGTGCATCGCGTCAACGGGCGCATGCGGAATGGCCATGGAGGTGGTACTGCTGTACGCGTTCCAGGCTGCAAGCGGCCATCTGTACGAGGCCATCGGCCTCCTCATCGCGCTTTTCATGGCAGGGCTGTCTGCAGGCTCCGCACTCGGCGGCGCATGGGTGAGAAAACTCCCCGCATTCAGCGCCGGGCTCAGGGCGGAAGGATTCATGATCTGCGTCCTCCTTGTTACTCCCCTGTTCCTGTGGCACGCGGCCGCCAGCATCATGCTGTGTGGTGTGTTTCTCTTTTTCGCAGGAGCTGCAACCGGCGCGGGCTTCGGGCCTTTCCTTAGAATCGCATCATCCGCGAAGGAGAATGAACCCGCAAACGCGGGTGCCGTAAATGCAGCCGATCACCTGGGCGGAGCAGTGGGTGCCTTTGCAGCCGGCCTCCTGCTCGTGCCGCTCCTGGGCGTGCGCATGTCCCTGGTCGCTCTCGTGCTCGCAAAAGCCACAAGCGCCGCGGGCCTGATCCTGGCACGACGGACAACTACCGGTTGAATGCGCTTCTACTCAATATAACCCAGTGCCCTCAGGCGCTCGCGCGTCAGGGGACCCGGTCCCTGTGACTCGATGGCCGTGAGATCGGGCTTGTGCGCGGGGTTATTCAGCCTCCAGGATTTATAAACGTTCACAAGCTCGTTTTTCTTTTTTCTGAATGGGCCCGTCAGCTTGTTCAGTTCGTGCTGATCCTTTTGAAGGTCATAAAGCTCTGTCTCCCCCGAGCTCTTCATTATGAGCTTGAACGGCCACTGTACGACGGATGCATAATCCTGGCCGAAAATGCGCGGCGCTGCAGGTGCCACGCCCGGATCCGCAAATGCCTCCGACACCAGCGGCCGTCCTGAACAGTCCGCACTTTTTACAACTGCCATAAGGCTGCATCCCGGATTCTTGAATCTGAATTCAATTCCTGCAAGTTCGGTAAAGGTGAAAAAAACGTCCCTCAGGGACACAGGTCTGTCGATCTTGATTCCCCCGGGCACGTGCTTTTCCCCCCACAACACAAGGGGCACGTGCACGAGCTCTTCATACAGTGTGCGGCCGTGATCCGCCATGCCCCCGTGCTCGCCCATGTATTCCCCGTGATCCGAAGTAATAATAACAAAGGCATTGTCCAGTATTCCGCGTGAATCAAGCTCGGCGAACAGCTTTTTCATATGATAATCCACGAATGCTATCTCGGAATCGTAAAGCGCGCGGATGCGCTTCCATTCTGCATCAGGAAGTTTCTGTGTTCCGGCACACAGGCGTGCAAAAAGCGGTATGCCGTTTTCGCGCTCCAGCAGGTCGGCCGCATCGAGATTTTCAAACTCTTCAAGCCATGGCGCGTGTTCGACATGCGCCGCGTACGGCCCGTGCGCGTCGAAATAGTTTACGAACACAAAAACGGGCCGCTCGTCATCCGGCTTGTGATCAAGCAGTTCAAGGAGCCTCGTGTTGACCGTATGCGCATCCGGATCCTTTCCCACAACAGCCGGTGCAAATGACTCGAAACCACGCGTCACGCCAAGTCCGGGATTGAGAAGGACCGCGCCCACGGATCCCGCTGTAGTGTACCCCGCCTGCTTCAGTAGCTCCTGCAGCGTTATTATGTCCTTTCGCATGGGAATTACTGCGGCCGTGCCCTGCCTTTCCTTCAGCAGGTCCTTTCCCGCATATCGCGCCGAGTGAACGGACGGCACAAGGCCCGTGAACATGGAGGCGTGCGCCGGATGCGTCCAGGATGAGGTGCTGCGGGCGTTCGTGAAAAAGACCCCTTCTGATACAAGGGTATCGAGAAATGGCGTTGTAGCTCGTGAATACCCGCCCGCGCTCACGCTGTCGCCCCTGACCGTGTCCATTACAACGAGTATGAGATTGGGCTGCCGTGTTTTCGCCCTGCCCTCTGCGCTCTTCTTTCCTTCACGAGCCGTGGATGGTGCTTTCTGTGTCCGCTGATCTTTTTTCCTGCCACAGCATCCCGACGCTGCCAGGGCAGTTAAAATAGCCACTGCCTGCACAAGCATCATACAATGGACGTTTGACACTATTTTTTCCATGATTTTTTTATAACAGAGGAGGTGATTTCATGGAACAGCTGATCCAGGTTATGACGGCGGTCGAATCCAGAGAAGACGGAGAGAAAATCGCGCACGCGCTTCTCGAAGAAAGGCTCGCGGCATGCATTCAGATCACGGGTCCTGTAACCAGCATCTACAGGTGGAAGGGTAATGTGGAGACAGCGGGCGAGATGCTCCTTTTCATAAAGACCAGGAAGAATTACTTCTCACGTGTCGAACAGACAATAAAAAAGAACCACCCTTATGAGACACCGGAGATAATATCAACTGAAATCAGTGATGCATCAGCATCCTTTGCCGGATGGCTGATCGAACAGACAGAACCAGTAAGCTGATTTATCTTTTCTGGTATATGGAAAGAGCCCCCACGTAGAAATACCCGAACAGGAACATCAGGAGGAACGGAAGAGATACCCAGTGGCCTCCGTCTATGGCAACGTAAACTGCCAGAATGAAATAAAGCCCGAAAAGTATCTCGACCACGGGCAGAAGTGTTTTTGAAGCCCTGTACTTCTTCCTGCACCATGACTCGCCGCAGTTCTCAACCCCGTGCTTTGCCGTTCGAACGAACTCGGTATCATGGCCCAGTATGCCCTCGATTACGGCCTTGGCATTATTGATGGACATGCCTATGCCCATGCTCATGAGGAGGGGCACCTTGAGCAGGGCTTTGCCCAGGCTCGGGTAAAGCGCTCTGTGGGCTGTAACATAAAACACCGCTATCGACATGGTGGTGCCGAAAAACAGCGGCAGATCAATCAGGAAAACTTCGCGCAGGCCGTGCTCGGTGCGTACGAGCAGATTCGGCACGAGCAGAAGCGCCAGGAAGATCATGAGCACATAGGCGAAGTTGTTTGTAAGATGGAAAAAGGCTTCGAGCTTCACCTTCAGGGGTGCGTCGCTTTTCAGGATCACGGGCAGCATCTTGCGCGCGACCTGTATCGATCCCTTGGCCCAGCGGAACTGCTGTGACTTGAAGCTGTTCATCTCCACCGGAATCTCGGCTGGCGCAACCACGTCCGGAAGATAGATGAAGTTCCACCCCCTCAGCTGGGCGCGGTACGAAAGATCCATGTCCTCGGTGAGAGTGTCGTGTTCCCATCCTCCTGCGTCATGGATGGCCTTCTTCCGCCATATGCCGGCAGTGCCGTTGAAGTTGAAGTACCTTCCGGTCCGGTTGCGGGCTGCATGCTCTATCACGAAATGTCCGTCCAGCATCAGGGACTGAATCCTCGTCATCATCGAATAGTCCCTGTTGATGTGACCCCATCTCGCCTGAACCATTCCAACCTTATCGTCCGTAAAGTAATCTATAGTGTCCTTGAGTATGCTTTCAGGTGCAATAAAATCAGCGTCAAACACGGCAACGAACTCGCCCTTTGCCGTCTTCAGGCCGTTCTCCAGCGCACCCGCCTTGAAGCCAACCCTGTCGACCCTGTGAATGAGGGCTATGTCGAATCCCCTCGATGCCACTTCTTCCACTTTTTCCTTCAGAATATCCGTTGTATCGTCAGTGGAATCGTCGAGAACCTGGATTTCCAGCTTGTTTTTCGGGTAATCGAGCCTCGTCATGCTCTCGACAATGCGGCCGGCAACGTACTTCTCGTTGAACATGGGAAGTTGAATCGTAACCACGGGCAGATCGTCAAAATGATTAAGGGGCTCAGGCCTGAGCTTTTTCGTTTTGTGAAAAAGAAATACCAGCTGGCTCCTGTGAAAACCGTAGACCGCCAGCAGGACGAGAACCGTCAGGTACGCAATAATCAACAGGTCTTCCATCATAGCTTCACCTCTGTCAGATATTCAGCTGCAAATGCAGTAATCCCCTGTCCACTGAACACCGGTTCAATTACGAATTAGCTACATACCAAATCACAAAAATGGTACGAAGGTGTCATAAAAATGTAATTTTTTGTAATCATCGAGGTCTACGTTGATTTTACAGCTACACTTTTATAGGATAGCAGTGTGATTCCGCTGGTATTGAAACCAGTTGAAAACATTTTGTTTTTGATGAAGAACGACCACGGGCTATTTCAAGAGGAAGCAATGATGATGAAAACAGCACAAAATCTAACCGGTATTTCAGTCCTGTATATTCTCCCGTGTCTGCTTGCCGCGTCCTGCGCTGTCAGCTCGGCAGAGGTCGATGCCGGAAACGCGGATGACGCATCAGGCATGGAGAGCGGAACCCTGGACCTGGATACGGACACGGATGCGGACACGGACTCGGACACCGATATGGATACTGACACAGACTCGGATGCCGACGGCGGCGGGGACACGGACACGGATACGGACACAGACGGTGACGATGTACCAGAAACACGCGGAACGGGCACGAGCTGCTCAGCGGAGACGCAGATGGCCGACTGCCCCCTGTTCGATACGGATGATGTTCAATGCATGACGAAACTTAAAAAGAATCTTTACAATATCGACCTGGAATTTCCAAATGGCTACTGCAGCAGCTACTGTACAAAAATCGACAACTCTGAATGCGGAAGCGACTCTGTGTGCGTATGGTCCATAATCCAGCGATGCTTCAAGAAATGCGTCACTGATGCCGACTGCAGGCAGAGCGAGGGTTATGTCTGCAGAACGCTTAATGACATAAGCGAAGGCAGCTTCCTGGATTACCGCAAGATATGCATCTATTTCCCTGAACAGGACGCGGGTCCTGACGGCGGGGATGATGCTGGAACGGATGCCGATGCCGACGCAGATGCTGATGCCGATGCGGACGCCGATGCGGACGCCGATGCCGATGCAGACGCTGATGCCGATGCGGACGCTGACGCCGATGCATCCGTGGATGCAGGTGACGGCGGTTAACGGGCACGGTTTCCCCATACACTATTATCATGCCGACGAAATCGAACAGTAGAAAGCGTTTGCACAGAGCCGGTCTCGTGTTCTGCATGCTCTGCACGCTCTGTGGCCTGAGCACGGGAGCCCGGGCGTCCGGAACTTCCAAGTTCCAGGAACCCGGAAACCTTTCGATAACGTACGAGCTGGGCATTCACCCGGGTCTTGCCGGAAAGGCACCCGCCGCGGCTCACATGCCTGACGCGCTTCTCTCACACGGATTCGGGGTGCAGTACACGTACAGAATTATTCCATGGCTCCTGCTCGGTGGCCACATAGGGTACTCGGAATACTCGGTCAGCGAAAATCTTTTTCTGAACGATAACGAAAAGCCGGAGGGAGTCGATCATCGCATTCTCGCTTTCCCGCTGGCCGCTCTCGTAGCCTTTGACGTGCTCCCGGACAACGAACGCGTGGCCGTCCTTGCAAACGTGCGCATCGGCTATCTTGCATACGACTACCAGGTCTGGTGGAAGGAAGGCATCATGCAGGATTCGGCTTCCTCCCTCCTGGTCGGAGGCGGGCTGGAGCTGAAGACGTGGCTGTGGCGCAGCCTGGCGGCTACGCTGGGAGCCAGGTACGACGTAAGCGCCATCGAAATAAACTTTTCAAGAGGCAGGGGCTGGCGCTACAGGGACCCCGGGGATCCAAGCGCTCTTTACCTGTCCCTCGGTCTGGGGTGGTCACTGTGAAAACGATTCTGAAGACTGCGGTTTCTGTTACGGCATTATGCACGCTTGTCGCACTGTGCGCATGCGATGACAGGAGCAGCAGTGTCATTTACCTCAAGCCCAGGATCGAGGCCTGTCTCGATGTCAATGGTGATGAATCAGTCCAGTATCATGGATGGCCTCTCGAAGAGCAGTTCTCAATCAGCGTGATCGGCGAATTCGATGTCGATGGCGAAGAACACAGCGGGCTTCTCAATATCGAGATTCCTTCGCGCGAAAAGGTGCTGTCGTCCGGCGCGCCACTGCCCGTGTGTGGAAGAAAGAAGGACGCGGCGTGCAAAGACAGGGAAGACGACTACGTCATAGCGAGCTACAAAGAGTTCGATGTCTCGCAGGGCGGCGATCCCGTTCCCGTGTTCGACAGTACCGCACAGGAAGAAAGCGTCTCGGGAAATCTGCAAATCACCGAAACCGCCGAGGAGTTCAATTTCACACGCCTCAGGGCTGGCTTCGAGATAACCTTCACCTTCCAGGGCCGTTACCGCCGCATGCAGAACGGAGGCGTAGGCATATTTACCACTCCTCCGCCGGATACGGGCGACTGCCCGGAAGACTGACAGTGCGACGACCCGGTACCCTGCCGGGTTCAAAGAGCATAGCCCAGGGCCTTGAGCTGTTCCTTTACCTCCTGTCCTATGTGATCTATTTTTCCCGGACTTTTTCCGTGGCCCTGCCCCCTGAGCCACCGGCCCAGCTGTGAACTCAGACTTTCCACTTCATCCTGATTCGAAGACGAAAGGTCCTTCTTCTCGCCCGGATCCTTTTCAAGATTAAAAAGGCGCAGCCGGCCGGCCGAGTCTGCCAGAAGTTTCTTATTACCCCTCGTAATCGCCTGAAGCCTCAGGTCGATGTTCTTCATCCTGGATGGGTGTATCTTTTTGAAAATCCGGTGAAGGAGCGCGGGCCTGAAATACTCTGACTTCCTCACCCTGTCCCTGTTTCGCGCATCAGGGACCAGGTCGAGCGGATTAATCCTTTCCGGGCACGCGGGATCAGATTTCGATGCACGCAAAAGCATGTCGTGAACGTCCGTCAGCATCAGGGGAGCGTCCGTCCTCGTTCCCGGTTTGAAACAATTTCCGAAATTCGCGGCCATGGGCACGCGTAGCAGTTCCTCGTAAAGGGAAAACTCATGGCTTATGAGACCGTGCTCGTTGAAAGCCTCGCCGTGATCGGACGTTATGATGATAAAGGCTCCGGGCACGATGTATTCAAGCACTTTCAGAAGCCGCGCGAGAAGAAAATCCTGGTACGATATGGCGCCCTGATAAAGCAGCCTGAAAAGGGCTATGTCGCCTTCGGGTATTTTTTTTACCTTCAGGTTGTGGCTCAGGATCGGCAGAAGAGAGGAACTCTCGGCCGTTATATTTCCGCCACGGCTGCCTGCAACGGCCTTTCGATAATGCTCGGGAGGGAAATACGGGGCATGCGCCTCCATGAGATTGAAAAACAGGAAGGCGGGCTTGTCCGGCTTTCTCTTCTCCCTGTTCCAGTGCCTGAGCCTCATAATGAGCTTTTGTCCGCCTTTCTTACCGGCTGAAGAATCCGCCATGGGCCAGTGTATCCAGTAATACTGCTCGAAACCCTGGTTTACGCCCGTAAAAAGCGTCAGCCATGGATTGGTCGAGAATCCCGCGGTCTGGTAGCCCTTTTTTTTCAGTCGTTCGGCAACGGTGCGGTTCTTTTTCGCAAGCACCAGCGACTCGTTCGTTGCACCGTGCTCGGAAGGAAGAAGACCCGTAAACATGGATGAATGGGATGGCAGAGTCCAGGGAGAGTTTGAGCGTACGTCTTCGAACCTGACACCTTTTTCGGCAAATGAATCAAAGGCCGGGGATACTTCCGCTTTGTAGCCGTAGGATCCCAGTGCATCTCTCCTTACCGTATCAAGGATTATGAGAACGAGGTGGGGTCTCGAAAGAACCCTGCCTTCAGGCCCCTTGCATGAGGCGACCGGTATCAACAGAAGAAAAAGTGCGCTGATCAGGTACTTCTTCATGTGAAGTACTTTAATTCATTCATTGTCTCACGTCTATAACACTTCATTAATATTAAATTTTTATCATGAGCATAGAACAAGCTCACAAAATCACACCTGTTGCATCTTGCGCCGGCGCCAAGTGTGGAATACTATTATGTTCTTATGGAAAATTCGTGTCAGACCGGGAGACCTTCCCTGTGGCTCAAAGCCGCCGCACGACCTGCCGTAAGCAGAGTGCTGGGCAGGCTTTACAACACGCGTGTCCCTTTCGGCATTCTCGGCCCTGTAATAAAAACCTATGCGAACGTTTACAACGTGGATCTTTCCGAGGTGGATCGCCCGCTTTACGAGTACTCAACTTTCGGCGAATTCTTCTCAAGGTCTCTCAGGCAGGGCGCCAGGGAGTTTGATTCAGATCCGCGCAATGCCGTATGGCCTTGCGACGGCACCGTGGTGGATGCCGGAGAAATAAATGAGCATCCTCATGACACCGCCATGACGGTCAAGGGCGTACGCTATCCGCTGAATGTATTTCTGGGTTATCCGGAAGGGGCGCGACAGCTGGCCCGTGGCGGGTACGTAATTGTTCACCTGAAACCGGGCGACTATCACAGGATGCACTGGCCCGTGGATGTCACCATAAAAGGAATAAGGCACATTCCGGGCAGGCGCTATCCCGTGAACAGCCTCGGGCTGAACAGCGGCGCCCGCGTTTACACCGAGAACGAACGCGTAGTCATAGTTACTGAATATGCTGATAAACACCGTCTCTTTGTCGTCCTGGTTTCAGCCTTCAGCGTCGGCGGCATCTCGCTGAAGTTTGATACGCTGAAACCGGATACGTGCATTGACGGTTTTCCATATGAAAAATGGTACCCGGCAGCGCGACCAGGTATCAGAGGAGAGGAAATTGGAGCTTTTCATCTGGGTTCGAGCCTGGTACTTGCATGGTCGCGTGGACTGTTTGGCCCGGTAGACGCCGGAATCGGACGGGTCAGGACCGGCAGCGTAATGACTTCAATCATGGCCGACGTGCCCTGATACTTAAAGTGTACTGTCAAGGCTGACGTATATGACTGAAAAAGAAGAAAAAGAAGCCCGCAAAAGGCACAACCCGACAAGCGATGTGACCATCACGGCGCCCGCCGTTGTCATCACCGCCCCGGTTATGAACATCAAACAGGTAAAGGACGATGAGGAGGCGGTCGAAAACGGGACGGATAATGCGGACATGGATCCGGCCGTTCAGTCAGAGCCCCTTGATATGACCGAGGAAGAGGCACTGGCCGGCACAGACGGGCAGGACCTGTACGACATCGATGCGGACTGGGGTGATAGTGCGGAAGAACAAGTGGAAGCTTCGGAAAATTCCGAAGACGAGGTGCTTGATCTTGCACCGTCGGATGAAATTGCCGTGGAAGATGAGGTTCTGGAGCTTGAACCCGCGGACGAAGAAGTGTCCGCGGACGAAGAAGTTTCTGCGGACGAAGAAGTGTCCGCGGACGAAGAAGTGTCCGCTGCAGAGGCAAAAAAAGAGTCGGCGCATCAGGATGAGGCGGAGAGTGAACCACCCGACATGGATGACGTCGCGCCCGACGCGGATGATGGCGGGTACGAGGAATTTACCGATATTGATTCGCACACATCACCGATGGAAGAAGATGCTGAAAAAGCAAGGCAGTCGTACGACAGGATATCCATCGGCGAACACGATCTGGAAATGGTTGGGGATGCCGCCGGGGAAGTCGAAGTCGAAATAGAATCCATCACCCCCGATGAGGTTGAAGATGAAGCGGCCGCCTCTGACGGAATCGATGTCCCGGCCCCGGAGGAAGCGCAGGACGACGGGGACGAAGAAATGTCAACCTCGCTTCCTCCCCCCGTTCCCCCGGCTGCGGATCGTGATCCCTCCCAGTCAAGACCGCCTCCGGTACCCAAGATTCCGGATCACATTCTCGATCTCGGCGAACCCGGTGGTGTGCGTAAGAAAAAGCGCAGGCGTAGAAAGCTGGAATGGTGGGCCGAGATATTCGATGACGCGTATCTCAGGTCGCTTCCGCGTTACACCAAAAGGGACACCAGGCGCGAAGTGGACTTCATCGAGTCCTGTATCGGTGTAGAAAAAGGCGGCAAGATACTCGACATCGGCTGCGGCCAGGGCCGTCATGCCGTGGAACTCGCCGCCCGCGGTTATCAGGTCGTGGGCATAGACTTTTCACTTCCCATGCTCGCGCGTGCGGGTGATCTGGCACAGGAAAAGGATCAAAAAATAAACTTCATACACCAGGACATGCGCGAACTCGATTACGACAAGGCATTCGATGCGGCTTACTGCGTCGGAACGAGCTTTGGGTTCTTCGACGATGAGACGAACGAGAAAGTGATCACGGGCATTCACGGCTCACTCAAGCCCAGGGGTCTTTTCTTCCTCGAGGTGGCCAACAGGGATTTCATTATCAATAACCAGCCCAACCTGATCTGGTTCGAGGGTGACGGATGCGCCTGCATGGAGGAGACGGACTTCAATTTCATCACCAGCAGTCTGCGCGTGAAACGCACTATTCTAATCGAAGAAACCGGCAAACAGATTGAACACGAATTTTCCATAAGGCTGTATTCCCTTCATGAGCTCGGCAGGATGCTTCACGAGAACGGTTTCAGGGTGGCCGAAGCGTCCGGCCACGCCGCATCCCCGGGCGCATTTTTCGGGGCCGACTCCGCCCGTCTCATGATTCTTGCTGAAAGACGTGCCTGAAAACCCTTCTGTCACGCGTCAGATTTCGGACATGAACGGCCCTCTTGTTGTGCCCGTCTTTTTCAGGTACCTGTGCCTTTTGTGCATAAGGCTGTTTGCCGTAATATGGGCTTGCATCATGGCCATTTATATCTCGGTGGACATCATCGAGCTCGCAAACATCCATTCAAATAATCCTGCCTGGATCCACGCATTCCCTTACAGGCTTTTTCAGATCGCGGCGTACACTCTGGTACCCGCGGCCGTGCTGTGCCTTGCAGCGGCACAGGGGATTCTGGAAAACAAGGGAGAGTACACGGCTCTTAGGACATCGGGCATGGGACCTTTGAAGATTTTTATCCCCTTTGTCTGTTTCTGTTTCGGAGTCTGTCTCTTGTCCTGGCTGCTTACGGGCTTTGCCGGTCCCAGCGGCATGCAGCGTTTTTACGTCCTGTCCGGCGCCGGCGGCACCGAAGAAACCGTCATTTTTGAAGAGACCGCTTCAGGCAGTATTAGCGCGGTTGTATGCCCGGATTCAAAAGGCCTGTGCAGTCTGGCTGTTACGCGCAGTTTCGAAGACGGACGGGCGGCTGAAAAAATCTGGGCTTCGAAAGCAGTCGGCAGAGGACCTGTGTTGTCGCTGAAAAATGCCTGGATACTGGATGAAAAAGGAACCGTGTCCTTTCACAGAGACCTCAAAAAGAAACTGTCCATGCACGGCGCACTGCATAGCGGCGGTAACAGACCCCATCTTCAGACCAGTGACGCACTTGCACTGTTTCTGGACGACCCCTCTGTCACAAAGAGGGCGCGTCTCAGGCCCCGGGCCGAGCTCGCACTGAGGCGCGCGCTCGTGTCAGCCGCCCTCATCCTTCCCCTGTGCGCACTCGCTTTTAGCCGGCGCATGGTGAAAAGGCCCAATGTCGCGCTCAGGGCGTCTGCTTCACTCGTACTGCCGCTCGTATTCTGGGTACTTGCGGCAGTATTGTGGTCGTACGCCGGAAAGGGTCTGGTTCAGACATGGGTTCTGTTCCCGCTTCTTCCAGCCGCCTTTTTACTCGTTACCCTGTACGCGCTGCCTGCATGGATGAGATAAGATGACAACGGCGCCTTAACTGGATTATATTGGAAATCCATGAAAAACAGCTCCACAGACCGCATCATCATAAACATATCCTTACTCGTGATCATATCCCTGGCGTTTCTGGCCGCTTTCGTCAGCCCGGACATAATATTCAGGCGCGATCCCGGTGTGCGCGGTTCATTTACGCCCATTTTCTGGTCAATTCTCGGCGGCATACTCGTGCTGCTTGCAAGCGTGGCAGTCGTGGCCGGTCGCAGGAAGGGTCCCTGACACCGTTTAATTAAAATGCATAAGGTTTGCGGGTTCTTTCACTCGCCCGTGATCAGAATGTCGCCCACCATGATTCCATCTTCTATGTAATCGCGATCGGCAACCATGTATACGCGCAGCTGGAAACCGGAATGGAAGAGATCATCCGAGTCCGTGATAGTGAATGTCCTGTCCTCGGGTGGAAGCACTTCATCTCCCTCACTGGTCAGACCGTTCTCCCCATCCAGGCTGAAAGTGACGTATCCGCTGCACGCGGCCTGATCCACGTCTATTGCACCGTCCCATGACTCTGAGGGCACGACTTCAATCCACTGGCCGAGCGAGTTGTAGAACCTGACAGTTGCACCGTCCGAGCCGAACTCCATAAAATCATCCTCAAAATTGTAATAGACGTTCATGGTCACCGTGACCTGGCGTCCCGTGCACTGGCTCAGGTCGACTTCGGGCGACTCTATGTACGACTCCTCGCAGCGGGAATGATACCCCGTGTAGGGATTATACCCCGGCATACCGAGGCAGTCGTCAGTCGACCATACTCCGTTTCCGCTGGCCGTTGTCCAGACCCAGCTCGACCTCGTGCCCCCGGTCACGAATCCCTCGTCGGATTCCTCAAAGCTGTAGTGCGCTATTTCTCCCATGCAGGGCTCCGTTCCCGCATCCGCACCCGCATCCGGACCGGCATCCACGCCCGCATCCGGTTCGCAGGGCACTGCGGGAACCTCGACTCTCACATTGTCGATATACCATCCCTCGTCCGTTACGGTATAATTCGCTCCCATGCAGTAGCGGAAGCGGAAGTCCTGCGTTCCGGCATAGGATGTGATGTCGAATCTCTGGTTCTCCACAACACCGGAAGTCCCCTCATAGCCTTCCAGGCCGTCCAGACTGCAGTCTCCAGCGTTTATATTCCCGTCATAGCCGTCTTCCGGACTGATGACGTTCCAGTCTCCGTTGTATGCAAAGACAACGGCTCCGTCATTCCTGCTCCCGCATCCTGTGCCATCGAATTCGAACATGTAAAAATGATCAAATGTGAGATAGAGATTGTTAAGTCCATCGCAAGACGACAGGTCGATGGATGGTGACGTGATACAGCTGCATTCATCGTTATTGTATTCTGGATCCGTTCCCCAGCAGGCATTGTCCGGGCAGTCTTCATGCAACCCGTATGACCATGAGGGATTGTCTCCGTCCGCCGTGAATCCTCCATTTCCATTCTCAAAGCCGGTCTTGAAAATGTTGCCGCAGCACACGTCCGCATCGGCGTCCGCGTCGGCATCGGCGTCCGCATCGGCATCGGCGTCCGCATCGGCATCGGCGTCCGCATCCGCATCGGCGTCGGCGTCCGCGTCGGCATCGGCGTCCGCATCGGCGTCCGCGTCGGCATCGGCGTCCGCATCCGCATCGGCGTCTGCATCCGCATCGGCGTCCGCGTCGGCATCGGCGTCTGCATCGACATCCGCGTCAACGGACGCGTCAGCGTCCGCGTCAGCGTCCGCATCTGCATCCGCGTCAGCATCAGCATCGACGTCAGTGTCAGTATCAGTATCAGTATCAGTATCCGTGTCTGTATCAGTATCAGTATCCGTGTCTGTATCAGTATCAGTATCCGTGTCTGTATCAGTATCAGTATCCGTGTCCGTGTCCGTGTCCGTGTCTGATGCTGCATCAAGGCCTTTGCCGGCATCCTTTTCGTCAGGAACACAAACGCCGTCCTCGCAGTGATATCCGTCGGGGCAGTCATAATCTTCAGAACACTCAGTGTCCCCTGGTGAGCTGCCCCCGCAGCCGATGGCGGTTGAAAAAAGAAGGGTTATTAACATTGCTGATAAAGTTCGCAAAGCGCCTGCTCCTTCTACGTTGATTGTAACCGGTACTGCTGCCCGGATATGTGCAGAATATTCATTTCTCAAATTATACACATATTTTATTTATTTTAAAAGGCGTGTTGCTCTGCGGGGTTTGGGGCGGCGGGTTAAATAATTTTTTTAAGGTCAACGCAACCCCGGGCGGGTCTTTGCCGATAAAGATTTTATGTAATAGATCCGCAGGGAAATCGTATGCTGTGTCAAAAAGTCGCACGCATATATCTGCTCTGCATGATTCTCGAGAAACACCCGCCAGGTCTGGCATCTGACCGGTTGCTTCCCCTTTACCCTGTACCTGTCTATCTTGCTTGGCGCATGCTTGATTCTGAATTTCAGCTTCAGCTTATGAATTCGATGTGTTCCTGCCCCATCTGATCACGATTTCAGGCTTTACTATGTACAGCAGTTTCTTTCACTCCGGCCCCCCCCCCCCCCCGAACTCTCAAGCAATTATCGCTGGTTCTAATTTTCGGGTATTACGACACAGATATGACAATACAGCTAAAATTTTTTGAAAATATTCAAACTTATTTATCGTTCTTTTTCATGCACTCGGGCCTTCTGAGGTACATACCTTCGCAGTACAGCGGGCGTCGCTGTCCGCACGTCGTCTTTTTCACCTTCCGGCCCGGCGACGGGTTCGCAACCCTTCCCATGAAAAGGATGCTTTTGGAATCATTATGCCGGATTATGAAAATGAAAGGACCGTCGGCTTCAAAAGATTCCGGTTTCGGAGGAACCGCCGCACTCATCACCATGCCGTGTACTGCGGTAGCCGCGGAGGCCTCTGTTCCAGCCTCGTCAACCTCCACCACGGCCTGATGAATCACGTCCTGAATGTAAAAACCCTCTCTTTTGTCCGTGATGCCGGAAAAATCCGCCTTGAGCGGGTCAAAGGCCTCCCTGATGCCGAGTTCGGTCAGCACCTGCGCGAGCTTGAATCCGGAGCTGATTTTAAACTTTGGAACGTACACGCGAAGGTACGTTTTCTTGAGCCCGGAAATCCATGAACTGATTTTTCCCGCATCCAGGTTCTTTTCAAACACGCCGATGTCGGTGCCGGCATCGGGAAGAAAAATCATGAAAGAAAGAGCGCTTCCTGCATAGGGCAGTTCGAGAACGCGGCCGCCTTCCACGTACGCATGGAGCAGGGATTTTTCCATGAACATGAAATCGGCCTGTGTTTTCCTGCATTCCTCCGGGTAAAAGGGAGCCTTTTTAGTGCGCTCAGGGTCAAATACGTGTTCCCACGCCGCCTTGAAATGAATCGCGTTTACGAGCACGAGCCTCGTCAGCGTGGATATCACACCCTTCGGAACGAGTTCGCGTATTTTGTCCGCTGTTTTTTCCTTAACCCATGCGTTTATGCTTTTCCTGCTCTTCTCCGGATCGCCCATGAAGTTCATCATGCCCGTGCCGGCCGAGTATTTCTGCGCGCATACATTCTCAAAATCCTGTTTGAGCTGAAATCCCTCCTGAACGAACAGGCGGTTTGCAGTGCTCATGCTGACTTTGTCATCCTGTCCGGCTTTGTCGATCCCGGCAGAGAGACGCTCCCATGACGGATGCAGCACCTCGTCATCCATGGAATACGCAAGCGCTTCCAGCATTTCGGATTTCGTATTTCCGGATGCACCCGCGCTCGTCATCGAAAGTGCGGCCGATATGCTGAAGGGGCTGAAAAACAGGTTGCCTTCCTGCTCTCTCAATGCGTTGAAAAGCCTGAGCGCAAATTCGCCGTTGCCTTTTACCAGCGAATTCAGATCTTCCTGTGTGGCCGTGTACGCATCATCCTCCGGGGCGGCCGACTTGATCGCGGGCTTTTTTGTATTCCCGTTCGATGCGGGCGCCGAATGCGAACAGGCCAGCGCAAAAATGCCCGGTACCAGGCAGATCAGAATGGTATTAATCGAAGGATATCTCATGTCATCTCCCCTGCTTTAAGTTTTCATTATCGTGTCTGAACATAACTGAAAAGGCATACGCGGGGCAAACGGCTTTATGCGGCTTAATGCGCTCCCTTTCCCACTTCCACAGCAATGCCGAGGTGTGAAAAACCCACCTGCTTGGCAAGATCCATGACTTCGACAACCCTGCCGTGCCTGGATTCCCTGTCCGCGCGAATGAGAATCATGGTGTCTGGGTTGCCCGCGTGATGGCGTTCCAGCAGGCGCTTGAGCTGATCCATGTTCACGTCCTTCCGCTCGTGCTTGATCCGGCCTTCATTGTTTATCTCGATCGTGAACTCCCTCTGCTTGGTAGAAAGCTGTTCAATAGAAGCCTTGGGAAGGTTTATCTCCATGTTGGGATTTACCACGAACGTAGCCGTCAGCAGGAAAAAGATGAGAAGCTGGAAGACGATGTCCACCAGAGGCGTTATCTCGATGACGATGTCAGCCCTGCGGCTTTTTTCCGGTATGAAGCTCAATCCGCATCCTCTGCTTTGCTTTTCGTACTGTCTGAGCTCAGTTCGTCGGCAATGGCGAGTGCGGATTCTTCCATTTCACTCGCGAGCGAGTCCGTGCGGCTGATGAGGTACCTGTATGCCACAAAGGCCGGTATGGCCACCACGAGACCGGCCGCCGTCGTTATCAGGGCCTCCCAGATGCCGCTGGCCAGCTGCCCGGGATCGATCGCCCCGTGCCTTGCGGACGCGACCACCTGCTGAAACACCTGTATCATTCCGGTTACGGTTCCTAACAGTCCGAGCAGCGGTTCAACGCTGGCCGTGACACCGAGGGCCTCAACGAATCTCAGCATCGAGGAAACTTCCCTGCGGCCCGCTTCCTCGAGGATCTCCTTTATCTCGCTCCTGGACATGCCCCTTCTTCTTATGCCCACGGCCAGAATGCGGCCCAGTGGGCTGGGGGATTCCATGCACGTGGTAAGCGCTTCTTCGTAATTGCGTTTCTCGGCAAGCCGCATTATGCGGTCAAACAGGCCGTCAGGAAGTATTTTTCTGTGCTGCAGGCTCCACAGCCGTTCAAGGAAAATGGCAAGAGCGATAACGGACCCCAGAGCAATCGGGATCATGACGATACCGCCGCGGGCCAGGAATGAATAAATCTCTGTCATGGTTTCAGTAACCCTTCCGTTTGATTCCTTATTCCGGAAATATCTCCGTACAGGGGGCTAGAGTACGTGTACGGGACCCGTTGTTCAAGTGTTGTATTACAGCGGGGAAATGATAGATATGACCTGAAACAGCTTTCAAGGAGGAACAATGGACCTTTATCTCGATAATAGAAGAGCCCTTGTAACGGCCGCGAGCAGGGGCCTGGGATTCGCCTGCGCAAAGGCCCTCTTAAATGAAGGAGCCGATGTCGTCATCTGCAGCCGCAGTCAGAAAAACCTCGACGATGCGGTCGGGAGGCTCGAAGCCGAGACGCACAGGCGACCGCATGCGGTAACAGCGGACGTTTCAGTGGCAGCGGACAGGGAACGCCTGGTCGAAGAAGCCGGAAAGCTTCTTAACGGCAGCATCGAGATCATGGTCACGAATGCGGGGGGCCCGCCTCCGGGCCCGTTTGAAGCCCATTCGCTTGAAGACTGGGAAAACGCCTGCAGGCTCACCCTGTTGAGCACGGTTGACCTGTGCAGGCGCGTAATCGGCACAATGCGCGAAAACGGCTTTGGAAGGATAGTGCAGATAGTGTCCATTGCCGGGCAGGAACACGTGGACAACCTCATTCTTTCCAATGCGCTCAGGCCCGGTGTGCTCGGTTTCGGCCGGGTGCTTTCCAGGGAGGCTGCGGCCGACAATGTTTTTGTGAACTCAATATGTCCGGGCATGTTTCTTACGGACAGGATGAAGGAGCTGGCGCTTTCAAGGTCCGAAAAGGCGGGAATATCCGCTGACGATTTCATTAAGGAGGCCACGGCCGACATTCCTGCGGGCAGGATGGGTAACCCGGACGAGGTCGGGGATCTCGCGGCTTTTCTCGCATCTCCGAGGAACGGTTACATAGCCGGCAGCTCCGTTGTCATAGACGGGGCCAGGATCAGAAAGCTGTTCTGAGCAGTCGTCAGCGCATTTCCACGGGATTTGAATCACCAGGTTGTTTATGGTCCCGGTTCGTATTATGAATATGCTTTGCCGGATTATTCAGGTAACAAAGGAGGTCGTCTGATGCTTAAGAAAATTCTGCCCGTATTCCTGATACTGATGCCGCTGTCTCCCGGATGCGGCGGGGCTCAGCAACAGCCAGCTGAAGCCGTACAGGAGGATGACATGAGCACGAGAGCGGAAGATTTCATTAAAGAATACACTCTTAAATTCGAGTCAGCCGAAAAAGCACTCACAGACGCTTACTGGCATGCGACCACGACGGGCGAAAACTATGAAAAAATAGCCGAGTCCGAACTCGCCATGAGGAAGATTCACCAGGATGCAGAGGCTTTCAAGGAACTTGAAGCCATTTATGACGGCAGGCAATCGCTTGAGCCCCGCCTGAGCCGCCAGGTCGAGATTGCATACCTGTATTACAAGGCCGATCAGGTCGATCCTGCATTGACGAAGGAAATCGTGGACCTGTCCAGCGAAATCGAGCAGTCCTTTAACACGCATCGTGCAGTAGTTGACGGACAGGAGCTTACGGACAACGAAATCGTGAAAATCCTGAGGGAATCGACTGATAACGACAAAAGGAAAAAGGCCTGGGAGGGAATCAAGCAGGTAGGTCCTGTCGTTGCCGAGCGGGTGGTTAAACTGGCAAAGCTCAGAAACCAGGTGGCGCAGAAGCTCTGTTTCAAAGACTACTGGTACATGAGAATCACTCTGCAGGAGCATGACCCTGATGAGATCATCTCCCTGTTCGAGAAGCTCGAGCAGCTTACGAACGAGCCCTTCAAGGCAATGAAAAAAAGGCTGGACACCGAACTCGCCGCCAGATTCGGAATAGAAATCAATGAATTAAGGCCCTGGCACTATGCCGATCCCTTTTTCCAGGAGGCTCCTCCCGGTGCCGGCCTGGACCTTGAGCAGTTTTTCAGCCACAGGGCAAAAGAGGACCTGCCCGCGCTTGCGGCAAGGTTCTATTCGGACATCGGCCTGGATGCGGAGGATATTCTGGCCAGATCAGACCTGTACGAGCGTGAGAAAAAACTCCAGCATGCGTACTGTATTTCCATGGACAGGAAAAACGACATCCGAATACTGGCCAATATGAATTCAACCGTGCGCTGGATGGACACGATACTGCATGAGCTCGGTCATGCTCTTTATTACAAATACACCGATGATTCACTGCCCTTTCTCCTGAGAGAAGCGGCCCACGCCCTTACCACGGAGGCAGTGGCCATGCTCTTCGGCGCCCTGGCAAAAAACGGGCTGTGGCTTGAGAAATATGCAGACGTTCCGGCTGATAAAATCACGGGCGTCAGCAAAGCTGCACGGGAACAGCGCCTGCGCGAACAGCTCATCTTTGCGCGATGGAGCCTCGTAATGATGAATTTCGAGCGCGAGTTCTACCAGGACCCAGATCAGGACCTGCAGAAGCTGTGGTGGGACATAGTCGAGAGATACCAGATGCTTACGCGTCCCGAGGGACG
>Ga0272442_10000597_pt1 | contig 56714 bp, 43 predicted proteins | sample SSMForm2O_FD_200262 | JGI IMG/M metagenome (GOLD analysis project Ga0272442, IMG submission 200262) | Marine sediment archaeal communities from Little Sippewissett salt marsh, Falmouth, MA, United States - SSM-Form-2O | ecosystem: Environmental > Aquatic > Marine > Wetlands > Sediment ...
ACGCAGAGGCGGTAAGGTAAGAAGACAGGTAAACAAGTAAACGGGTAAACGAATAAAATCAGCAGCAAGAGCAATCTCATAAATAATTGAACAGAAGGTAACGAAGGGAACAAAGAAATAAAGAACCGCATGGGCTGAAGCCCATCCTACAAGACTTGTATATTGGATACGAGCGAATTAACAGTAAATACATATTACGGGTTGGATAGAAAAGGAAATATAATTTGGAGCCAAAACAAGCTTGGAAGTTGGCGCGCCGCTTATTGTATGATGTCGATTATGATCCCGGCATAGAACATAAGAATAAATGGGTTTATGCCTCTCAAGAGTCAGAAGAACATAAAAAACGATTTGAATCCTGGATAAAAGGAAAAGGAATTCAGGAAAATGAGGATATATGGATACTCAATGAATTCAAATCAAAAGAATCTCAAAAAATGAAATGGGGTGAGTTTCTCAAGGATTGGCCCGAGATTTTAGATGATGATGATATTAGAGTTACAAATATAAATTTCACTTGGATTCTTGAGTATAAGTCCCAGAAAGTTGCACGATTTGGTCGAAAATATAACAAAGGAACTAAGAAGTAAACGGGCAAACGAGATAGAAGAACCGCATGGGCATGGTTCGACAAGCTCACCGCAGGCGGGTTCGACAAACTCACCGCAGGCAGGTTCGACAAGCTCACCGCAGGCGGATTCGATAAACTCACCGCAGGCGGGCCCGCCCTACATGGCTCATAACTTTACGGGTTTGCAGAGATTATTTTCATCGCCAGCAACGCGGCCACAATTCTGACAGTAAAATCTGCCGTTCTTAATCAAGCTTTTATACTCTTGCGGGTTGGTGGTTTGAATGCCCAGGTTGTTCAGATAGCATAAGTGTCTGTCGTGCCCGGCATGGGGCATTTTGACATCAGCCATGATATTTTCCTTTCACAAAAACCTGTTAAATTAGGTGTAATATGGAGAATAAAATATCCAATCTATTTCAAAAGTATATATAGAATCCGAAAGAAATTCAAGATTTAACCGCCAATGGATGCAAATAAAGAAGAATCGGCGGGCGGGTTCGACAAGCTCACCACAGGCACGGCCCGGGCTACAAATAAAAGCATTCCAATCAATTATAGTCGGTGGTTAGGAGAGGGTGAGGAGGTTGAAGAGGTTCAACTGGTAGGGAGACTGGTAGAGATGGGCGGCGTTGTAAAAAGAACTAATTGAGCCGGAGGCGATCAGGCCGTAAGAATGGGAGGCGGTGGTGGTGTCGGTGAGGGAGTTATAGCCGAAGATGATACGATGAATAGAGCCGGCGGAGGCGGGGGTGTCGTCAGCAGTGAAGAAGGTAAGGTCGGGGCCGGGATCAACGGCGGCGGCAGCGATAGAGCCGGAGTAGTTACCGGTTATCATCAGGAAATTTATATCGCCGTCGGCGAAGGTGTCGTTGTCGGAGCCCAATGAGCCGTCAGGGCCGAGATCGGAGCCGGACAGGAACAAGTTGTCCAAAGCGTCGCCACCGACGCGGACAAGGCCCAGGTCGGTGCCGGCGGAGATGGTGCTATCAGTGAGGTCGCGGAAAAAGAAAATGCGATCAATCGACTCGGCAGCGGAGATACGAACGTTTTGGCCGGTGCGGGATTGGATGGTTTCAATATAAGAAGCAGAGCGAATCAAAGAGTTATCAATTTGTGGGGCGTAGATAAACTCAATTGAGTCGGCGGCAATATCACCGGTAAGGTTGCCTTGCAGGAGGTACAAGCTGTCGAGCCGGCCGGTTACATCGAGGTCGCCGGTAAGGTTGCCGCGGTAAACGAACATACGTTCAAGGTCACCAGAAGTTATGTCAATATCAGTGGAGCAGTCGCCCTGAGTGATAACCAGGGAAGAAACGGAAGCGGCGGTGAGGGTGCCGGAGGCGTAGGAGGTGGCACGGAAAGATTGCAGATGGCCGGTAATATCAATGTCAACATCAGAGCCTATGGTACCGGTGGTAAAGTACAAGCCATTGTTATCGTCCTGGGGAGTCATCTCAGGAGAAGTCAGGGTGAGCGAAACGTCGTCCTGGAGGGCTGAAACGTTGAGACGTGTAATGCCCAGGGGGAAGGCGATCTGTTCGGTTATTTCGGCGAGCGGAGCAAATACGGAATGGACGGGATAGTCCGAAAGAATTCGGCCGATGGTTAGAGAATCCTGGCCGGGGGTAGCGATAATCATTAAAGAAGAAGTTTCATCCGTTTCCCGCAGGATAATCTGTTCGATGGTGTTGTCGGAATCAAGGGAAGAGCCGGTGAGGAGGCGGGCTTCACCGGAACCATTGAGGGCAACGATAACGTGTTTGCCGGTGGAGGTGGTAAAACTATATGTCCGGCCAGCACGGATGATTTCGGTGGGCACGACGGTAAATTCCTGGGAGGCGGTTTGGGTGAGGAAGTTGCCGGCGGTGTCGCGGATGGTACTGTCGGCCAGAACAACTACACGGTAGGAATCGGCATCCAACGTGGAGACGCCGGTGACCGTGTGAGGGAGAGTCAGGAGGATCGACTGGTTGGCTGAGACGTAACTGGCGGCGATAGGAGCGATCGAGGTTTCGTTGCCGTCGTCAAAGGTGCCGTCGCCGCCGGAGGCCAAGATAGTATAATTATCCAAATCCAAAACGGAAGTGGGATCGATCCGGGATTCGTTCAAAACAATGCTGAGCTGGGTGGGACCTTCGTCGAACCAGAGGTCATCCACGACAATCGCGGTAACCTGGGGAGGTTGGTTGTCGTAAACCAGAGAAGTTATTTCCGAAAGGTCGGAACTGTTGCCGAGTGAGTCGAAGGCGCGGGCCAGGAGCAGGTTTTCGCCCGGACGAATTAGAGAGCTGTCTAGGAATAACTGATAAGATCCGGGCTGGGTTTCATTGGCGAAGCCGGCGGAAAGTCCGTTACAAATCAGTTGCACAGAAATTTCCGTCTCGGCGGTGACCTGGATCAGCGGAGCGGAGATATTGGTAATACTGTCGTTGTTATAAAGGCCGCTGTCGTAGGCGGGGGAGATTTGCGGGGCGGCCGGGGCGGGAGGACCGGCGGTATCAATGGTAAAGGTAATAGTAAGCGGTTGAGTATCGAAGGAATAGTCCGTACCAGAGGTTGAGAGATTTAACTGGGCAGGGTTGCCGGCTTCATCGCGTAAAGAAGTATCAGGCAGAACGTTCAGTTGATAAGCATCATCGGTAAGGATTACCGAGGTGTTTAACTGGACGAGAGAAGTTACCGGTTCCACAATGACAGAGCTTATGGGAATGGTCCATTCGTTGCCATCGTCAAAGGTGCCGTCGCCACCGGAACCTAAAAGCTGATAGCCGGCGAGGTCGGCGGCGGCGAGGTTATCCAGATCGTTGCCATAGATATACAACTCGATCATCTGGCAGGTATGGGTATAAGTATCGCGGGGGAAAAAGTTGTAGAGTACGGGTGGAGTGGTATCCAATTCGAGTTCGAGAATGGCGGAGCGGGCGGTGTTGCCGACGGGGTCGGTGGAGAGGACTTCGATATAGTTAGTGCCTTGGCTAAGTTGGCCGGAGGTGAAGGTGTATTGCCAATTACCCTGTTCGTCGGCCCAGACAGAACCAACGGAATTACCGTAAACGAGAACCTCGACCAGGCTGGAAGGTTTGACGGTGCCGACAATTTCAGGGGTGGTCAATTTGGTGAGAGAGTCGGTGGAACTCGAGCCGGTATCGGAAGCAGTGGTAAGGGTGGGTGTTTCAGGATTGTCCTGGGCAATATCAAGGACGATGGTCAGCAGGTCGGAAGGAGCGGAGATGTTACCGGCGCCATCGGTGACAATTACATATATTTCGTTGGAGCCCTCGATTAAGGCGGTGGGGGAGAAAGTATAGGAGAAGCTGCCGGCGGCGGTGGTCGAAAGTTGAGTGACATATTCATCGTTGAGGTAAAGATCGACGAGGGCGGACGGTTCGGTGGTGCCGGCGATAGTAGCGGTGCGGTCACTGGTAAGATTGTCGGAATCGCTCAGGCCGGTATCGCTGGCGGCGGTGAGATCGGGCAGGGGAGCGAGCGGAGCAGTGGTATCAAAATTAATAGTGAGCGGATAGGAAGACGAGCTACGCAGGCCGGAGGTGTCTTCGGTGATGATGGTGACTTCGTTCTCGCCTTCGGCAAGATCATTAAGACCCAAGGTGTGCTGCCAAAAGCCATTGGAATCGGCGGTGGTGGCACCCTTGAGAGCGGTATCCACGTATATTTCGACGGTACGGTCGGCATCGGCTTTGCCGTCGATGACGGCCTGGGTTATATTGGTCCAGTTGTCGGTGCTGATGGTACCGCTATCGGAGGCAGCCTGGAGATTGGGGGCGGCGGGTTGAGTGGGAATAACATTGAGCCAGATGGTTATATCTTCACTGGGAACAGAGACGTTACCGGCGGTATCGGTGGCGATGACATCGACGCGGCGAACGCCGGTTTGGATTTCGCCCTGGGCAAAGGTATAGGTCCAATCACCGGCGGCGTCGGCATCAAAAGTGTTAATCGTTTCGCCGTCCACCCTAATAGTAATGTGGGTGTTGGGGTCGGCGGTACCGGTGAAGGTGGGGGTGACATCGGAGGTTACTTCATCGTCGTTGTTAGTGCCGGTATCGGATTCGTCGGCGAGGTCGAGAGGGCCGGGTTGGGAAATAGTTTGATCGAGGGTAATGGTCAGGGCGGCGGAAGAAGCAGATACGTTGGCGGCCTTGTCGGTAGCGATAACGGTTACTGCGTTGGCACCCTGGGCTAATTGGCCGGTAGAGAAGGTATAGGTGTAGGTGCCGGACGAAATCAATTGTTCACTGATGGTGTCGATAAGAGCAGGGCCGGAACCCTGATCGATATAAAGCTGCAGGGAGCTGTTGGTCTCGACGGTGCCGGTGATGGTAACGTTGGCAAGGTTGGTCAGGTTGTCATCGTCGGCGTCGCCGGTGTCACCGGAGGATTGCAGGTCGGGCAGAGAAGGAGCAGAGACCTGATCGTCGAGGGTGACGGTCAAAACGGTGCTATAGGCGGATGAGTTGCCGGCCACGTCGGTCTGGGAAACTTTGATGGAATTGGCGGTGCCGGTAGCGGAACCATTGAGGGGGGCGGCAAAGGTGTAGGTCCAGGCGCCGTCGCTGTCGGCGTCGGTGGCGGTACCAACATCAACATTATTGAGATTTATAGTTACTGTGGCGCCAATTTCACATAGACCGCTGATAGTGGGAGTTGAAACGTTGGTATAATTATCTGTGTCGATGCTGCCACTATCGGAGGCGGCTTCAAGATCAGGGGCGGTGGGTGTCGCAATGGTGGTGTCGAGGGTGATAATCAGATCGTCGGAAAAGGCGCTGATGTTACCGGAGGAATCTTCGGCGTTGGCGTCTATTATGTTTGATCCTTCGATGAGGTCATCGACGCCGTCAAAGGTGTAGCTCCAGGAACCGGCGCCGTTACTTGTAGTAGAACCGACGACGGTACCATTGACGCGTACATAAACGGTGCAATTCGAATCGGCGGCGCCGGTTACGGTGGCGGTGGCAAGCGAGGTTATGTCGTCAGTGTCGTCGCTGCCGAGATCGGAGGCGGCTTCAAGATCGGGGGCGGTGGGGACGGAAATAAGGGTTTCCAGGTATATGTCAAGTTCGGGTGAATCGTCGCTGTTGCCGGCAATGTCGGTGCTGAGGACGTCAATCTCATTGGTACCCTCGGAGAGGACGCCGCTGGCAAAGGTATAGCTCCAGTCACCGGCGCCATCGGCCTGGGTGGTACCGACAGTGGTGGGCGCCGTGGTAGGATCCAGACGGACGGTTATGGTGGTGTTGGGATCGGCGGTACCAACGATGCGAGGGTTGGAGTGGGTGGTGATGTTATCAGTGGTACTGGAGCCGGTGTCGGTGGCGGCGGTGAGATCGGGCAGGGAAGGAGTGTTAATGGTGGTGTCGAGCTGGAAGGTCAGGTCGGCGGAGTTAAGGGCGGTGTTGCCGGCCACGTCGGTGGCGGTGACGGAGATGGTATTGTTGCCTTCGCTGAGCCAGCCGTCGGTTATGTCATAGCTCCAGGTGCCGGCGGCAGAGACGAGGGCGGTGTCGGTGTGAGCGCCGGCGTTGACGTCGATGGTGACGGTACTGCCAGCCTCGGCGGTTCCGGTGATGGTAGGATCGGTGACGTTGGTGATGTCGTCGCCACTGCTGGAGCCGGAATCGTCGGCGGTGAGCAGGTCAGGCTGGGTGGGGGTGGCAAGGGTGGTATCGAGAGTGACGAGCAGGTCAATACTCCAGTCGGTGGTATTGTTGCTGGTGTCGATGGTGAGAAAGTCGATGGTGTTGGAACCTTCGCTGAGGACACCGCCGGCAAAGGTATAAGTCCATTGTCCCGCGGCAGCATTGCCATCGTCACCGTCGTTGTCAGTGAAGCTGCTTATGGTAGTGCTATTGACGCGAAGTCTGATCTGGGCGTTGTCGGGACAGGTGCCGGTAATGGTGGGGGTGCTGTCACTAGTAATATTATCATCATCGGCGGAACCGGTGTCGGAGGCGGCATCGAGATCGGGGGCGGCCTCGGAGCCGGTGTCAAAGTTTATGGTGACGTTCAGGTCCGATGAGGAATTCGATGTGTTGCCGGCCGGATCGACGGCAACAATGCGTACCTTATTGACACCTTCTTCCAAAGGAGAGGCAGAGGTAAAAGTATAACTCCAGGAACCATTAGCAGCGGCGGTAGTGGTACCGACTTGAGTATCGGGAGCCGAGGGGGTATCGAGCCAAACAGAGACGGTGCTTAAGGCTTCGACGGCGGCGGCGGCACCCTGGACGGTGGGCCTGGTTTCGGAAGTGACGTTGTCGGAGCTGCTGGAGCCGGTATCGGAAGCTTCAGCTAAATCAGGAGTGGCGGGATCGGCAACACTGGTATCAAGAGTGACAGATAGGTCGTCGGAATCAGCAGAGGTGTTGCCGGCCGGATCGATGTAATAGATATCAACGGCATTTATCCCCTGAGTCAGATCGCCAGCTTGTACGGTTATCGAATAAGAGCCGTCGGCAGCAGCGGTGGTACTGCGTTTGTCCACGGTGTCCACACGGAGCCAAACGGTTGAATTGGCTTGAACACTGTCAGCCGGGCCGGTAAAGGTGGTGGTGGTGTCGTTGGTAAGATTGTCGGTGCTGCTGGTGCCGGTGTCGCTGGCGGAGCTAAGGTCGGGAGCGGCGGCAGGGGCAGCAGCGGAAGTATCGAGAGTAACCGAAAGATTGGGCGAGTCGGCGGAGGTGTTACCAGCGGTGTCGATGTAAATAATGTCAATGATATTAGTTCCCTCGGTCAGATCGCCGTTTAAGAGAGTGAGGGAATATGAGCCGTCGCCGGCAGCGGTGGTACTACGGGTGTTAGTGCCGTCAACCCGGAGCCAAACTGTGGCGGAGGCTTCGACGGAGCCGGCGAGACCGTTGAATGTTGGGGTGGTGTCGGTGGTTATGTTGTCGGTGGTAGAGTCGCCGGTGTCGGAGGCGGGATCGAGGTCGGGGGCAGAGGCAGGGGCGGCGGCGGTTACATCAAGGGTTATGGTAAGATCAGCGGAAGTAGCGGAATCATTGCCGGCCAGGTCGGTAATATAAACTTCAACCAGATCGGTACCTTGGGCCAAATCGTCAACGCCATCGAAAGTATAACTCCAGTTGCCGCTGCCGTCGGCGACAGTAGTACCAACTTCGGTCCAGCCGGCAGCGTTTTTGTTGGTGCGCAGGTGAACAGTAGCGCCTGCTTCGACGGGGTTGGACTGGGCTACGGAACCATAAACAACCGCAGCAGAAATATTGGTGATTTGATCGGCGGAGCTGGAGCCGGAGTCGCTAGTAGATAAAAGTTTGGGGGCGTTGGGGGTGGTGCCGGTGGCATCATAGGTTACCACCAAGGCGGGGGAAGTAGCGGTGTTGCCGGCCAGGTCGGTGGCATGAACGGTGATGTTGTTGGCGCCGGCGGCCAGATCACCGTTGCTTAACTGGATCGAGAAGGCACCAGTAGATGCGTCGGCGGTGTCGGTGTCTTTGCCAACAGCGCCGACATAGAGTTGTACGGTGGCGGACGTCTCGGCGTAGCCGTCAAAGAAGGCGGCGTTGTCGCTGGTGAGGTTATCAGTGTCACTGGAACCGGTATCGGAGGCGGTGCGAAGGTCGGGAGCAGAAGGGGTGGGCATGATGGTATCAAGGGTGACAGTTAAGTTGGGCGAGTCGGAGGAAGTGTTGTCGGCGGTGTCGATATAAATTATATCGACAGAATTATCACCTTCGGACAAATCGCCCGCTAAGAGAGTAACACTATATGAACCGTCACCGGCAGCGGTGGTGGAACGAATGTTGACACCAGCAACCCGGAGCCAAACAGTGGAGTCGTCGGCAACGGCACCTGCAATGCCGCTAAAAGTGGCGGTGGTATCGTTGGTAATATTATCGCTGTTACTGGAACCGGAGTCACTGCCGGCGTTGAGATCGGGCGCGGCGGCCGGGGCGGCAGCAGTGGTGTCGAGAGTTACGGTCAGGTCGGCCGAGTCGGTGGAGGTGTTGCCGGCCGGGTCGATGTAAATTATGTCGATATCATTGGCGCCTTCGGCGAGGTCGCCGGCCTGCAAAGTTATACTGTATGAGCCGTCACCGGCGGCGGTGGTGGAACGAGTGTTGACTGTGCCTACCCGTAACCAGACAGTAGAGTCGGCCTCGACGGTAGCTGCCGGGCCGGTGAAAGTTGGGGTGGTGTCGTTGGTTAAATTGTCGCTGTTGCTGGAACCGGTGTCACTGCCGGCGTCAAGGTCGGGAGAGGCGGCAGGAGCAAGGGCAGTTGTATCAAGGGTAACCGTGAGGTTTGCTGAATCGGTAGAAGTATTATCCGCCTGGTCGATATAATAAATATCGACGGTGTTGGCGCCTTCGGCCAGATCGCCTACCTGTAAAGTTATTGAGTAAGAACCATCAGCATTGGCGGTGGTGCTGCGAGTATCAGCGGCTCCGATGCGGAGCCAAACGGTGGCGGAATCTTCCACGGAGCCGGCTGATCCTGTGAAAGTAGCGGTGGTATCGTTGGTGAGATCATCGGAGGAACTATCTCCGGTGTCACTGCCGGAATCCAGGTCGGGAGCGGCGGGTGCATTAGTACCGGAATCATAAGTGACAGTCAAGGCCGGGGAGAGATCACTGGTTTCGTCGGAACCGTTAGTAGCGTTAGCGACCAGGATATTTTCGGTACCGGTGGCCGAGCCAGTTAAATCGCCTCCGCCAAAGCTATAGGTATATAAGCCGGAGCTGTCGCTTTCGGCATCACCGGAACCGCCGGGGGGATTGGGGTCGGTGGTTATGACCAGACGATCAAGTTCGGAAAATGCTTCGCGGACATGCACCTCTAAAAAATGCCAGCCGGCGGCCAAGTCCCAGGTTTTGACGCCGGCGGAATTTACGGTTTCTACCGCCGTATCAAAATGCCAGGCCATTCCGAAAGAACTATCCGAATTCGGCACACCGGGGCCGGTTTCCGGATTTGTCCAGGTATCATCAATATTGATATAAAACGAATTTTCACTGGTATCGCCATACTTGGTGCGAGCGTGGACGTAATAGGTACCCGATGTGGAGATGTAGAAATGATAGAGTGCTACACCATTGGTGTTGTTGTCCCAGATGTAAGAACCGACCGAGCCGCCGCCGCCGGTGGTGTTCATTCCGGTTATGTCACCATTTTCCGCTTCGATAGTTACCGTGCCGGAATCTTCAATAAACGCCGAGACACCTGTATCGGTAGCCTCACCCAAATTAGAGCCGGTCGAAACGTTGAATATGTTGACGGTATTACCCGAGGCGGCATAGATTTTTAAATCTTCCGAATCAGAATTAGTGATGTCGGGGCAGGGGCCGCTATCGTCGGCGTACCATAGTCCGAGATAGTCGGGCGCTACAGGCGCGGCCAATAAGATTCGATCTTCCAATTGTTCCAAAATCAATTTCATAAATGACTTTCTATATAAGAACCGCATGGGCATGGTTCGACAAGCTCACCACTAGCTGGTTCGACAAGCTCACCACGTGAGGAGCCCATTCTACGCTTTTCTTAAACTACTGGTGACAATACCATTTAGGTAGTATTATCCTAACTGTTTATCGTCCTGTAAGTAACCACGGGTGAGTAATCAATTCTTAGTCAATAGTTGTAGTTTACTCAAAAAATGGGCCAACCATTCAGAAGGAGTAATTCGGTACTAGTAAAGCATTTAAGGGCTTTTTATAGGTCCGGCCGGTTGGGCGGGAGGGGGAGCGATTAAGGCGATGAGAAGTGAATGAGAAGGTAAATGTTTATCGGTCGCAGAGATTAAGAAATTTTGGTGCGAAGCTTAGGTGCGGGCGAAGATGTAATACAAGACAAAAAGGACAGAGCAAAGATAAACCATCGGTGGACATTGACGGTATCTACCGCTGCAAAGTTTTAAGGCGGCGAAACTGATAAACCCCCAGGCGATGCCGTCGGTAATACTCATGGAAAACTGCATAACAACAATGGTAAGGAAAGCGGGCAGGGCCTCGGAGAAATCGTCCCACTTTATACGGCTAATTACCGGGAGCATATAGCAACCAACAACGATGAGGACCGGAGCTACAACGGGATAACACTTAACGGTATTGAAAAACTCCGGTTGGACGATTAGCTTAGAGCCAAGTTGGGCGGAGGTCAATTGCACTTCGGTGCCCAAGATACCGACCAAAGGATAAGCGAAGATAGAAAGCAAAAATAAGCCCGCGGTTACCACAGTGGCCAGGCCCGTGCGGGCACCGGCACTGATACCGGCGCTGGATTCGACATAACTGGTAATGGTGCTGGTACCCATTACGGCACCGCTGATAGTACCAACAGCATCGGCGATCATGGCGCGGCGGGCGCGAGGTAGTTTGCCGTTGTGCATGAGTCCGGCCCGTTCACTTACGCCAACAAGAGTGCCGATGGTGTCGAAGACATCCAGGATAAGAAAGGTGAAAATCACCAGAAGAACCTGGGGTAGAGAGTGGGAGTCGCTGAAAAGGTTGCCGAGGCCGTGCCAGAATTTTCCGGCGGTAGCGGAGACATCGGGGAATTTTTGCAGGTGTGCTTCGGAGACCAGGGCAAAGCCCCAATTCTGCCCCCATAGTCTGGTGGCAAGGAAACCGGCCAGGGCGGTTAAAACCATACCAAGAAGTATGGCACCACGAAAACGCAATACCAACATGATGCCGGTAATCAACAAACCGAAAAGAGATAACAAGGTGACCGGATTTTTGAATGAACCCAATCCGATATAGGTGGCGGGTTTGCCGACTACAATGCCGGCCCATTCCAAACCTATAAAGGCGATAAAAAGACCGATGCCGGCGGCAATGGCGTATTTGAGGCAATCGGGCAGAGCGTCCATAATTGCTGCGCGCAGACCGAAGACCGAGACCAACAAGAATAAAATGCCGGCGATAAAATTGGCGGCAAGGGCTTCGGGCCAGGTCAGGGCAAAGACACCGGTGCCCACCGTTCCACAAACCGTAAAGGCGAAGAAAAAATTATGTCCCATGGCCGGGGCCAGGGCGATGGGTAAGTTGGCCCATAATCCCATGACCAGGCAGGCAAGGGCGGAACAGAGGCAGGTGGCAAACATCACAGCGGAGCGGTCCATCGGGCCGGTCTGACATTGACTGAGGACGGCAGGCTGTACGAAAATAATATAGCTCAGGGCCATGAAGGTGGAGGTGCCACCTAAAATTTCGCGGGCAATAGTGCTGCCGCGCGGGCGAATCTGAAAAAACTTATCCAAGGACGACGTCAACATCATAAGAACTTTGCCCTTTCGAGCGCAGAGCGCAGGCTAAATTGTGGGAATATTTTTGTGAACTTTAACTGTTGCATAAGAGAATGGGTTGGCTCCTGCTGTAAAAAAAACAGATAAGATGTATGTTTTATTTATAACCGAGCCGGAAGGTAAATAAAAGGGAAAACTTAGAGGCTAAGCACCGGGCAAGAAATCTTGCCAAGTGCCCGGAGCAGGTGATCAGTTGAAAAGGAGAACAGGTGAAAGAGCGAACTGCGCGCAAAGCAGGCGAGTGAGGTGAAATAAAAATCAAAACTCAGAATTGGGGGAGGCGGATGTAAGGGTTATAACTGGTTTTTCTGGGGGAGAAAATTATTATTGGTGAGCCCGGTATTTACCTTCAAATTGCCGTAGGTATAACGGCTAATAAGATTGCCCTGCCAATCATAGCTGCACAGGTCGATAGGTAAAAGATGCTCAACATCAAGATTGATCACCATGCGGGCATCAGGATAATTTTTGCGGGGGGGCAGTTTGCGTTCTATGGTAATGCAACGGCGGCCAAGTACTTCATTGAAACCCAGAAAGCTAGTATGAAGGTCATTTTTCTTCTGGGCCTGATCGTAAATCCGCAAAAGATTTTGCAGGTTGCGAGCAAAGCCAAACTGATCACAGGTACGTAGATTAGCTTTGCGAGCTCTCTTACAGTCTGGCTGGCGTTTTACCGACTTGACCCAGGAAAAGATACCGGTGGGATGAACGATCATCTGATTGTCGTAACTACCTTCAACATAAAGCAGCTTATCAATGACCCCGGCATTTTTCTCCCACTCCATCAGCAGGGAAAAGGGCTGTTCCTTGAAACAAACCGACATTTCCTGGGTGGGCTTGAGTTTACCGTTGATGCGCTCCTGTTTGGAGAAAATGGTAGTATAATCGCGGACGTTTTTACGGTAATTATCCAGGGACCATTTCAATAAGGCAATGTGGTCGGTGCGGGCCAAATGTTCAAGGCGCTCAACCTGAGATGACTTCTGTTGCTGCCATTGATTTAGGATCAACTCTCCCTCGGGATATTTAATAATATCCGGATGGTTAAAACCAGTGATGGTGGCTGAGGCCAATAGAGTTTCCTTGGGAGCCGGAATTGAATTGTCCTGTGCCCAAAGGTGTAAACACAAAAGGACCACTACCAAAGTTCCGACAAAAATTTGGGCGGTCCAAACGCTATGCTTGGAATCAATTTTGGTTTTCATGATAAATAGCCATATACATACTAAGCTCAGATAATAATTATCGGCGGGAAACGGGGCAGGGCTTAACCTTACCGGGGGGGTATTTTTTTCTTACCTAATAACAACAACTCTCAAGTTATTATAATTATAGTATGCACAAATACCACAGGCAAGCGATATGGGTCCGATAACCATAATAACAAAAAAATCTTTTGTTAAGAAATAGGAATTAGTGGTTTTGGATAAAGAGCCAGACGGAGGGAAAATTAGGCGTGGCGATGTTTTCAGGATTGAAGGTGTCGAATAATCAGCCAATCAATTAAAGCCGCTAACAATACGGCCAGGGCCGTTATGAGAAGCAAATGTCGGGGGCGGGATTTTTTTTTGTCGGTAATACCGGACTTGCATTGAAGGCGTTCGTCAGGGTAAGGCTCGTAGAGTTTGTGTTTTCGGACGGCCTGGACTATCTGGGCGATGAGCAGGTTGGCCCGGAATAAGGGGATATTCCAGTGCCGGGCCAAATGAAGAAGTTCACGGCGGCAGTCAAAACGGATCAGGTCTCCCTCCAGGCGATAAATCACTTCCCGACAAAATTGGTCCTCAATTTGAATTTGGCTACGTTTTTGATCATTGTGTCGGTTCGATAACTGGGCATTTTTATCAAGCTGAATTTTTTGTAAATCAACAGGGAAAAGAGAATTATTTTCAGTAATTGATTTTACGGGCGGTTTGGGGGGCAAGGGAGCTATTTCGGCGGCCCGGCGGGCTAACAGAGACAAGGGACGAGTGGAGATTTGGGAGGAGGGGTGTTTTAAGGATTTATAGGCCCTTTCAACTGCGTCTAAGAGATCGCGGCGATAAAAACGCAGAGGGCCCCTGCTGGTCAGGCGCATATAACGGGTGCGACTGCGTTTATAAGCCGCTTCCAGTTGCTGAGGAGAAACCGGCTGGGCCAATTGCAAGATGGATAAATATTCGCTAGACATAACAGGTCCTCTATTCGATGATAGCAAATTAGGAGTGTTTTTGGTAGCCGGATAACCAGGGCCCAATACCGGCAGCGAGTGAATTTCCCCCAGGAAAGTTAGTTTGTAATGATTGTAAGGAAAAAACGACTTAGGCGAGTGTGGTTCTGGGTGCTGGTTGCGCTAATGGGTGTGGTGTTGATCCTGCTATTGATTTGCTTTCTGCTGGTTTATCGTCCGAGCGATTATCTTCCTTGTCCATTAACCAAGGGGCGTCAGAAAAATATCGAAAGCCAAATGCTGAGCAAGTCGGATACGTATATGAATGATATGGCGTTGCCGGAAAGATTTAGTCTGAGCTTTTCAGAAGATCTTCTCAACGGCGTGTTACTACATGAAGATTACGATTACTATATGAGGAAATCGATTCATTCGGAGGCGGATCTGTTTGAACAGCCCCAGGTACGGCTGTCGGAAAACTGTATCGAGGTGATGGGCCGGGTGAGCTATGAGGGCCGGTCCGTAATATTGACAGTAGGTTTAAGAATAATAATGTCGGATACAGGCAAGATAGAATTGAAGATGCTACCGGTAAAGATCGGGGCGGTACCATTGCCGGAAAAAGTTGTAAAAAAATATCTCGCCCGAGCCGCCGATGTTCTGGATAAAGGAATGGAAAATTTGCGATTGCGCGCTGAAGCCGAAATATCAAACAGTCTCAAACATAAGCTTTTACCAGTTTTGCACGACCTGATCAATAAACAGGAAGTTGTATGGGATCCAGAATATCGGGCGTTTGAAGATTACTGGGTGCGCATTACGGATTTAAAAATAAGGGAAAATGTGATAGAATTAGAGTTTGAACCGCTAGGCAAAAGAAAGAAATAATTACGAAGATAAATGGTACGAATCACTAAAGGAATTCCGTTGTATATTGACACCGCAACCAGCAGGCTCAGGTGGGGGTGGGTCAAGAGTCTGGAGTGCAGGGGGGTTTCCTTGAAATTGTGGCTGACGTTCGAAGGTGAGTGTGAGACGGACAGCGGGATGGTTATAAACGTAACCGAAATAGCAAGGGCACTGAGAGAAAAGCTGAACGGAGAGGATGTTCAAAAACAAAACGCCCTGGAAATAATCCATTGGATTTGGCAGGAGTTCGAGAGCAAGTACCACGCTCGCAAACTGATGCAAGCGGCGCTGGATATACATGAGGCACTTCGAATCGCCCGGATAGCCAAGGAGCCAAATATGGTAAAAATTACCACTAAATATGAATTGGCGGCCTCGCATCGACTGAGGAACCGCAGTTGGGACGAAAAGCGAAATCGGGAAATCTTCGGCAAATGCAGTAACCCGGCCGGCCACGGACATAATTACATCCTGGAAATCACTCTGGGCGGTAAGGCGAACAAGGAAACCGGAGAGGTCGTGGACCTGGAGATGGTGGACAGGATTGTCCGAGAGCAGATCATCGATAGATACGATCATAAAAATCTCAACGAGGACATCAATGAATTCGCCGATCTGTTGCCCACGGTGGAAAATATGGCCAAGGTGTTTTGGGAAAGACTGACAGGACAATTCGGAGAGGTGCGGCTGGAAAGTGTACGAGTATGGGAAACACCACAGTGTTATGCGGAATATTCCGGCTAAACAAACAACTAAAATGTAGCAGTAGTGATAAATTTATGCGTTTTAAAACACGGCCATGAATAAGTATTTTTTTCTATATAGTGCGGGAGTTATTTTTCTGGCGGGAGTCTGCCTTAGCGCCACGGGGCAACAAAATTCGGACTTGGAGTCGCCGGATTCACTGCGGTTCGAGCTAATAGAAGCACAACTGAGACCGGTGATTGATGAGAATCATCCGGATCTGGAGGGAAATAAATACGGCTTTGAGGGGGGCAGTGTGGTGAAGGAGGCAGGAGTCTATCATCTGTTCGTGGCGGAGATGGCGGGTGATCCGTTCTGGGCGCGGATGCGGCTGGCACACTGGAAGAGTTCGGATGCGCGCAAATGGCAGAGGGTGGGGACGCTCTATGAGACCAGCGGAGCGATGGATACCAAGGATATACGCTTTTCAATCTGGCTGCCCGAAATGATCTTCAATGAGCGGGAAGATCGTTGGAATATGTTTTACATCACGTATCGGCCGAAATGGGCAGATCCGGCCAAGGTGAGTCACGAGGACGGCCGGGTGTGGCGGGCGGTTTCAGATGTGAAAGGGCGCGACGGGATCGGCGGGCCTTATCGAGATGTGGGGATCATACTGGAGCCTGACGCGGATTCGCAGGAGTGGGAAGGTCAGCAGGGTACGGATTCGTTTTACCCGTGGCGGGCAGGTGGGAAATGGTATGCGTTTTATGGCAGTCACTATCATGAACCGCGGGGGCCTTGGCTGGTGGGTCTGGCGGAAGCAGAGGAACTGGCGGGGCCATGGAAACGTTGTGTGGGGCTTAACCCGTCGCCTATCGAAAAGAAATTCATAGAATGTCCTTTCGTAGTGTGCATAGGCGAGAATTATGTGGCGGTATATGACAGCTCGCTGGACGATTCTAATCCACGATACGTAGTCGATGGGCATCAGGTGGGATATTCGGTATCCGAGGATGGCATTCACTGGCCGCGGGGGCAAAGGCTGGATGTGCAACCGGGTAAGGCCAACTGGTCGGAAGATATTCGCACGCCACTTTGCCTGATTCCGGAGGGCAATGATATCTATACCATGCTTTATACGGGCAAACTCAAAGGGAAAATGTTCTGGCCGGTCGGGCTAGTGAAATTGAAACTGGTAAAAAGGGATCGGCATACAGCCATCAAGGCAAAATAAATATTTCGCCAACATAGATTCATGTTACCTGGTGACACCAGAAAGCAAACCAGAGAAATGGGGATACCGGGGTGGTTAACGATATAATATTGCCTGGGGGGGGGCAGAAAGATATAATGGCTGGCGATGGATAGTAATATAGTTTCAACAAATGATGAATCCGCCGGTCGCCATAGGGTGGGGGCGGTTCGGTTTTTCAATGCGAGGCCTTTGACGTACGGATTGGAGAAACGCCCCGATATAGAGCTGCAGCTTAAGGAACCGGCGCAACTGGGAGAGGCTCTGGTGGAGGGGACCATTGAGGTGGGAATGGTACCCAGTATCGATTATCAACTCTGTCAGAAAGAGTTGACCATTATACCCGTGGGGGCGATAGGTTCGCGTGAGGAAGTATTGACGGTGCGGGTGTTTTCGCAAATTCCTCTCGAGGAAATTGATCATCTGGCCTGTGATACCAGCTCGCACACCTCGGTGGTGCTGGTGCAGATTATCTGGCAGTTATGTTACGGCCGAAAACTTACGGTGGAGCCGTTAAAAAATGACATCCAATCTGAGGCGGCTATCCTGCTGATCGGGGACAAAGTAATACCGCAATTGGGGCAGTGGCGGTATGAATTGGATTTGGGACGGGCGTGGTCAAAGCTTACGGAGCTGCCTTTTGTATATGCAGTCTGGGCGGTATTAGCAGGTACACAAACCGATGAACTGACAAATATTTTGTTGGGCGCCTCTCGGCAGGGCCAAAGAAATATCGATGATATTGTCAACTGTTTTGCCGGGGGGCACGGATTCGATCACGAACTCGGTCATAAATATTTCACCGACAATATCATATTTGACTTCGGTCCTGCGCAGCAGCAGGCTCTAAAACACTTTTATCAATTGGCATTTCAAATGGGATTGATCCCGGAGCTAAGACCACTACGGTTAGCTGAAGTAACCGTAGGGTCAGAATCACACAACTGATAAATCATGGTCACCAGTGAGCGCATAACCAACTCTCAGGCACTGAAGATGTACGCTGAAATGTCGCTGGCGGAACTGGCTGAGAAGGCGGATGAGATAACCGGTAGCCGGCATCCTGATGGGGTCAGGACTTACGTTATCGAGCGTAATATCAATTACACCAATATCTGCTGCTGCCTGTGCCGATTTTGCGCTTACAGCGTTTCACCTAAAAGCAAAGACGGCTGGACCCTGACCGTCGAGCAAATAAGTGAAAAAATAGAGGCTCTACAGGCGATAGATGGTAATCAAATTTTACTGCAGGGCGGAATGAATCCGGAATTGCCCTTTTTGTGGTATGAGGACCTTTTACGAAACATCAAGAATCGTTTTCCTAAATTACACATTCATGCCTTTTCGCCGCCGGAGATATACTTTTTCGCACAGCAATTCAATATGACAGTCGCGGAGGTAATCGAGCAGTTGCGCGGGGCAGGGCTGGACAGCATACCAGGCGGGGGAGCGGAAATACTGGTAGATCGGGTGCGGAAGATCATAGCACCGGCCAAATGCACTTCTGATCAATGGCTCGATGTTATGCGTTGGGCGCATAAGCTAGGGATGTGCACGACCGCTACGATGATGTTCGGGCAGGTGGAAACTATTCAGGAGCGAATCGAACACCTGGAGCGGCTGCGGCGGTTACAGGATGAATCATTAGAGCGGCGTGAGAAAGACAGTTCAGCCGGCGTCTTTACGGCCTTTACGTGTTGGCCCTTTCAGGCGGGTTCCACGCGTTTGATTAATAACTTTGACTGTTATGATCCCATTAAAGATAAAGATCGAGAACGCCGGGAGGATGAGCTTCTTTTGGCGGGTGCGCATGAGCAGATAAAGATGACGGCGATGGCTAGAATATATCTGGATAATTTCGACAATATCCAGGCATCCTGGGTAACGCAGGGGCCGGGGATCGCACAACTGTCTCTAAAGGCAGGGTGTAATGATATGGGTTCTTTGATGATGGAGGAAAATGTGGTCTCGGCGGCGGGCACTACATTTAAAATGAAGCTGGATCAACTTAGGCAACTTATCGAAACGGCCGGCTTTAAACCTAAACAGCGCGATTACTATTATCAGCCCTGGGGAAATAATTGACGTTAAAACACAATTTTAACAAGGCCGGCAATACTCTGTTAAGCCAAGAATATAAAATAGTTATGTTAATTGGAAATAGACACAATTTAAGAGATTTCTGTGTGTTAACCGATATAATGGAAGTGATCGTGAATTGTGCGCAACCACTATGTCTATAGAACAGGATGACTTCATGGCCGATATTGAGGCATGCAAAAAAATAGCTGAGCAAGCCTTGTGTCTTGACCATCCCAAAGGTGCACCGGATCGCTACCTCATCGACCGTGCTTACCGAGTTTTTAAGCTTTGTAACGGCATTGCGCAATTGAATGATGTAAAACGTTTTCAAACAGATCGTGAAAGTCTGGCGCTGGCGGCTTTGTTTCGTGATACAGGTTTTGCCCGTTATGCCCAGCGGGAAAATACCATTTACCTGCCGCCGTCCAGCGAGCTGACCGAAGAAGATATGCGAGACTTTTCCGCGCAAGTGGTTCAGGAAAAACTTTCCGCGATGCTCGATTCTCGTCAAGTGGAGCGCGTATGTAATATCATCCTGGAATCAGGTCGGCGCGATACGACTTTGATTGAAGCGATGATTCTTTCCGATGCCTGCAACCTGGACGATATGGGTGCGGTGGGGCTGTGCAGCGAATTCCGCCGATCAGGAATACAAGGTCGCGGTATTATCGAGTTCCTAAAGAGTTGGAAGCGTAAAGTGGAGTATGACTATTGGTCAGCGCGGTTGCGGGAAAGTTTCCGGTTCGATAGCGTGCGCCAGATAGCTCAGAATCGATTGGAAAGTGCCAAACTAGTTATGGAACAACTGGAACAGGAAAATCGAGCCGCGGATCTGGACAAAATATTAGCAGGCCAGAAACAGGTCCTACATGGACCTATATCTGAAATTCCTGAAGCTCCCGCCAAAAAGCCTACCGAATCAATTACCAACAAACCCTCACACACACAATAATCATGATTCTTTTACACGGGCGTATCGTAGTTCCCATAGATGCACCGGAAATCAACGATGGTGCAGTAGTGGTGGATGGTCCCTTGATTGTGGGATGCGGGCCCCATCAGCAAATACGCAAGCAGTTTCCGGGGGTCGACGAAATAAACCTGACTGATTGCCTCTTACTACCCGGTCTGATCAATGCCCATACCCATCTGGAACTATCCCATCTGAAAGGTCTCGTTTCCTATCAAGGTAATTTTGTGGACTGGGTAACGCGGCTTATCGCGGCTCGACTAGAAACTACCAAACCTCTGGATAATATCTTAAACTCCGCCTGCGCGGAACTCTTTCGAGCGGGTGTTACTACGGTGGCGGATATCTGTTATGAGCACCGGGCGTGGCCTTACCTGAAAGGGTTGGGCCTGCGGAAAATCTGTTTTGCCGAGGTGTTCGGGCTAACTGATAAACTGGAAGCCCAAACGGAATATCTCCGCAGGACCCTGGCCGAAACCGAAACCGATGATCTGCTGCGGTTGGGGCTGTCTCCACATGCTCCTTATTCGGCCGGGGGTGAGCTTTACCAATTAGCTGCGCGATTGGCGGGGTCAAATAACGCTACAGGCGGCAGCCGTGTGGCACTTACCACTCATCTGGCTGAAACACCCGAGGAGATTGAGTTTCTTACTACCGGGGGCGGCGTGTGGCGGGAATTTCTGCAAAGAATAAACCGCTGGGACGGCTCTTTTAAGTGTCCGAAGCAAAGGCCGGTGGAATATTTTCTCAGTCTGGAGCTGCAGGAACAGAGCTTTCTATTGGCCCACGTGAATTATATCAACGATGCAGAAATTATCGCTCTGGGTCGGAGGAGGCATAGCGTGGTGTTCTGTCCCCGCAGCCATAATTTCTTCGGTCATCCGGCCCATCGGTTCGGGGATATGTTGGCGGCAGGTATCAATGTATGTTTAGGTACCGACAGTCTGGCGAGCAATAATACCTTGAGCATTCTGGATGAGATGCGTTTTGTGCATCAGCAGTATCCGAATTTTTCCACGGATATTCTGATAAAAATGGGGACCATTAACGGAGCTGTCGCGCTGGGCTGGGAAGATAAAATCGGAAGCATAACCAGCGGTAAGGAAGCCGACCTGGTCGCTATACCACTTACCGGGAATCACGACAACGCCCTAGCTAACATTCTTAAATCGAAAACCCAACCCAAACTGACCATGGTGGCCGGCAAAATCGTTCACCAGATCACTACTTAAATGATGAATACCTTGGTTAAACCACTCCAAGTTTAAGAGTGATAATAATCAGCAGCGATTGCTATTAAAACAGCTTGGCCTTGACGCCCTTTTTGTTCCATTGCTCGAGGAGCAGGCGTAATTCGGCCACGGTCTTGCTGAGATTTACGCTGGCATCGGTGAGAGACTCATACAGACGAGGATCCGTAAAAGCACGTCCCACGGTACCCTTACCCTCAGACACCGTTATGATAATACTATCCAGATGATCCAAGGTGACGGCCATCTGCTCTGTGGTGGCGCGCATTTTTTGGGATAATTGGATCACGTTGGTGCTGGCCTTATCAGTGAAAGTTCCAATGTTCTCGATGGTTTTGGTAGCCTGTCCTAGTAACTGCTTCGCTTCGGAAGCAACACTTTTGATTTCTTTCATCGCCGCCTGTAAATCCCCGGACAAACCGGCAAACCCCACCAAAGTTTTCTTTACATTCTGTTGATTTTCCACGTCACCCAGAACAATGTTCAGATTTTTCAGAGCACTGTCCAGGCGCATAACGGCGGTGGTAACGTTGGAGTGCACCTTATTCGGATCGGCGTTATCAACGACAGTCGGGGGCAGAGGGGTGAGCTGGCTCTTGAGATTATCACTAAGTTCCGTTAAAGAAGTAATCAATTGGTCAAGCTTACGCTGGGTTCCCTCAGATATAAAATCACTGCCTTCTGAAATCATTCCTTTGAGTTGGTCGCCAGCTTTGAGCATTTCCGCTGAGGGCGGTCCTTCCAGAACAAAGGCCACAAAACCGGTTCCCAATCCCCGACGAAAGACCTTGGGGCAGACATTTGCGGGGATGTGATAGTTCTTGGAAACAGCGACCTTCACCACTATCTGATAATATTTTTTCTTCTTATCTTCCAAATCCGGTAACAGTTCAGGAGGATCGACCCTGATGACCTTTCCCACCTGATATCCGCGAAACCTAACGGGTGTATTTTCCTGAAGTCCCGGGGCTTCCGGTAGAAAGATACTGATTTCGTGAGCATCGTAGCGGCTGACAAAAGTGGGCAGATCACCAAATTGAAAGACCAGCCAGCCCAAGACAACTAATCCAAAGATGACAAAAACAGCTACTATTATATTGCGTTGATTTTCACTCATAATCCGGTTCCTGGCACATTAAATACATATCGGAATTTGCTCACTATAGTCATTTATTATTTGCTATTTCTGGTGTATTGACGCCGGTGTCAAGCCACCACGGCTGGTCGAGCAGCCTCATTATCAATGTAAAACGCGTTTTTCTTGTTTTTTTGGGGGCTTTTGATGGTAACGCCCTGGTTATTTATCGTGATTGAGCCCCTCGCTACGGCCCTGAATAAAGCGCTGAACCCTCTCATCACTGCTGGAGCGGATCTGCTCGACATTGCCGTCGGCAATGATTTTTCCCTCATTGAGCATAACAATGCGATCAGCAATTTTATACGCACTATTCATATCATGAGTAACGACAATTGAGGTAATATGGAGCTGAAGCTTTAGTTTGAGGATAAGTTCGTTGATGGCATCGGCGCGAATGGGGTCCAGGCCGGTAGTAGGTTCATCGTAGAGGACCACCTCGGGCTCCAGGGCAATGGCCCGGGCCAGGGAGACGCGTTTTTGCTGCCCGCCGGAGAGCTCGGCGGGAAAACGATCTTCCAGGTGGCCCATTCCTACCAACTCGAGCTTCTCATGAACTACGCGGTTTATTTCCTTCCGAGACCATTTTGTGTGCTGCCAAAGGGGAAAAGCAACATTGTCAGCTACCGTCTGCGAGTCAAACAGGGCGCCGGCCTGGAAGAGAAAACCACAGCGCCGCCGCAAGTCCACCAGCCTGGCTTCGCTGCGATCGTCGATACGATGTCCGTCAAAAAAGATAAAACCCTTGTCCGGCCGCAGCAGAAGAATCATATTCTTGAGCAGTACTGTTTTGCCGCAGCCGCTGGGGCCAATAACAACAGTTGTATGACCGGCCTGGACGGAAAAATCCACCTCTTTGAGCACTTGTTCTTTACCAAAAGATTTGCAAACCTTTCGCAGTTCAAACAGCATATTAGAGTCAGATTTAGTCATAATTAGTATATGAGTATATGGGCATATGAGTGAATGGGTATATGGTAAAGAGAAATAAGACAATTAGTGACTTTTTATTATCATAAGGCAATACTATCCAAAATAATATCAGGAAACAAAACCCACTTTATTAACTAACCTATCCATAAATTCATGCGCTCTAAATTAAACTTTTCGCTTCCCAAAAGGTCTCGTAGAGGGCCCGCGTGATAACCGCCAGGACAAAGTTAAGAGACAAAATGGCAATAAAGCTGTAAACAAAGGCCTCGGTACATGCCTTGCCCACACCTCGGGCGCCGTGTTCGCAATTAAATCCCTTGAAACAACTGATCAGAGCGATACTGGCACCAAAAAAGACACTCTTGGAAACTCCCACGAACAAATCCCATTTTTCCACCGCATCGGCGCTAAAACTCCAATAAGCTTCGCTGTTGACCCCAAAGTGCCAAACACTGACGAGATATCCGCCTAACACGCCCATAATATCTGTATAGATGGTAAGAATGGGTGTCAGCAGGATACAGGCCAGAAAGCGAGGCCAGACGAGATAGTGCATGGGATTTGCGCCCAAGGCGCGAATGGCGTCGATTTGTTCAGTGACCCTCATCGTGCCCAATTCCGCCGTCAGGGCACCGCCGACACGTCCAGCGAGCATAACGGCCGCCAAAACCGGGCCCAATTCCTTAACCACAGTCAGATTGACAAGCACCCCAATACGATCCTGCAGGCCTACACCCTCTAACTGGGAAAAAGTCTGCACCGCCAAGGTCATGCCCACAAAAGCACCGGTAATCATCAGCACCGGTACACTCTTGGTGCCGATTTCAAACATCTGGGCCCAGAGGCGACTGCGGGCCATCACCGCCCGTCCCTGACGGGACCAAGTGAAGGGAAATCTTAGAACTTGCCAAACAAAACGAGAGAACTGACCAAATTCATCTAAGACAAATAATATTCCACGCGGCTGCATGATCGCTTAAGACCCGCTCCCCACAAACCAATACCACCTGGTATCCACCATTTATTTCCTTTTCAACCTATTGCTATCTGTTAGCCCTGCGTTCCTCGGCTTCTTTCTTCCTGAGTTCCTCTGCTGCGCTAAATCCGCATTTGGGACATTTATCGTCGAACATACCCCGCTCATCAAAGGGGACAAAGACTTCACCACACTTCTGACATTTCATTGCGGACCGTAAAGTCGCTTTGCCACACTTAGGACATGTTAATGGGAATTGGGCGCTGCCCCAGTTGGGCAGAGTTAAACCACCTACCGAGTCCGCAAATGGATCTTCCATCAATTTTCGTAAAATAGCTTCTTTTTGGGGGTCGGTAGAAGCTAAATCCGCGAGTAGAGCCTGGTTGGCCTTATCCTTCATCTCATTAAATTTTTCAATGCTAACCGACTCGGTATATCCACACCCCTCGGGCCCCACACACTTCAAAATCTTTTCCTGATTTTCGAGGCCATATTCGGGGCCCGACATTGTATGGTAAAGGGTAAATGCTCCCCCCACTAATGCCGCCACAAGGCTAACAAGCATGGCTATGACGGTCCAATTACCCGTTTTGATGTCCATGAAACCTGACATTTTAGAGCTCCTTTACTTGTTAAGTGATTGTAAAAGTGTCACTTACAGAACCACCTAAGTAACACTGTTTATAACTCTAACAATCCCAGACGGGGCTGTCAAGGCTAAGAGGCGAGAAAATATTGCTACCTACTCAAATAAGATATATCATAGTCATATAGGAATATATGAAAGATAAAATAACATTAGCCACACTGAAAAAGTATAAGCAGGAGCAACATCCCATTGCCATGTTGACCTGCTATGACTACTCAACCGCTGTTTTGCTCCAGGAAGCAGGGGTGGACGGAATAATTGTAGGTGATTCTCTGGTGCAGGTGGTATTGGGGCGAGAATCTACCCTGTCAGGGACGATGGATATTATGATAGCCCTGACCGCAGCGGTACGCAAAGGGGCACCGAATGTGTATTTAGTAGGCGATATGCCCTTTTTAAGCTACCAGATATCTGACGAGCAGGCGGTCAGTAACGCCGGGCGATTCCTGGTCGAGGCGGCCTGTGACGCGGTGAAACTGGAAGTGGACCATCGTTACCTGCCTCTGGTTGAACGCCTGGCAACGGCCGGTATTCCTGTAATGGCCCACCTTGGTCACAGGCCTCAATGGGCGGTCCAATCCGATAAGATTGTCCAAACCCGCTCGCTGCCCAAGGCACAACAGCTTATTCAGACAGGACTGGAGATGGCCCGAGCCGGGGCAACGGCAATTTTGCTTGAATGCGTAACCGCCGCAACCGCACAGGCATTGGCTGAAAGGACAGAGATTCCCGTGATAAGCTGCGGCAGCGGACCAGGGTGCGATGGGCAAGTATTGGTATTGCATGAAATACTGGGCCTGCCGGGCAGCGTCGGCCCTCGATTCAGCAAAACCTACGCCCAGATCGGTCAGGATATTCGTACGGCCGCGAGCCAATACACCCAGGAGATTCACAATAAAAGCTTTCCCGACCAGCAGCACAGCTATCATATGCCCGAAGATGACAACGAAAAGCTGCTAAAATGGTTGGAAACCCTGGATCAATCCGGCAATCAATAATGTCAATAAAACTGTAAAGGATTCCACTAATGAACATAAGATCCCAAAAACTAAGCAGATATTTCATTTTAGGTATAGCTGCACTGTTATTGATTGGGGCGCTTTTGCCGCTAACAGAGACGGCAGCGGCTGAAGCAACCAAACCGCTAACCAACCAGGAAAAACAAATCGCTACTGAGATCAACAACATATTTCGACGCGCTGCCAGTCTGGTCACTCCGGCTGTGGTATATATTCGGGCCCATAAAAATATTGAGCCAACTCCATACGCCCCGAACGGGGAAACTATCGGCGTAGGTAGCGGCTTCATCGTTGACAAGCGCGGCTATATCCTCACTAACAACCACGTTGTGGAGGATACGGATAAGGTGGAAATCGTCCTGGCGGACGGCCAACGGTTCGAGGCTGTCGAAAAATTGTTCGATCCGGAAACCGATCTGGCCCTGGTGAGGATTGAACCCAAGGGACAAGATTTGCCCATGGTTACCTTTGGTGATTCGGACCAAGCCGAGGTAGGTGATTTCGTCATGGCCATAGGCAATCCCTTTGGAGCCAGTTTGAGCCAGACTGTCACAGCAGGTATTATCAGCTATAAAGGTCGCCAGACACATATCCTGGGGAAATGGGGCTATGAAGACTTCATCCAGACGGATGCCGACATAAACAAAGGCAATAGCGGTGGTCCACTGGTCAATCTATTCGGGGAAGTTATTGGGATAAACTCCAACATTTACAGCCCTACAGGAGTGTCCACGGGTTACGGTTTTGCAGTTCCCAGTAATATTGCCAAATATGTGGTGGACAAACTCATAATGTACAAACGAGTCCCGCGCGGCTGGCTGGGTATTCAGATGACCAGTTTGCAGGATTTGCGTACGTTGCCAAAGGAATACTGGAAAGAATCCCTGGAATCGCAGGAAAAAGGTATAAAACAATTTATCCAGGAGAATCCCAAATTGTTGGAGAAAATACCACCCTCTCTTCAAGGGGTAGTAGTCACTCATTTGGATAAGGGAGATCCGGCTGATAAGGCGGGAGTCCAGATAGGGGATGTTATTCTCAAGATCGATAATAATCGTATTACCCAATCCAAGGAGATCCGCGACTATGTCGCCCGGCTGGAACCAGATAAGACCATCAGCCTGGAAATCTGGCGGAATGGTCAGGAAAAAAAACTGCAAGTGACCCTGGGCGACCGGGCCGTGGCCCGGCGAAAGTATTCTCAAGAGGAAAAAGAAATGGTTCCATATCCGTATAATCGGGGACCATATGATGAATTCGAGAGAAGCCGGCCGGCCAAATTGGGGATAAAAGTACAGCCTTTAAGCCCCGTACTGGCGAAGGATTTCGGCTATAATAAATATCTGCGGGGTGTGATTATTATCAGCGTTACACCAGAGAGTATCGCGGAGCAAAGCGGACTGGAAGCAGGTGATCTGATTGTATCCGTGGATGGCACTCGAATTGCCGGGAACCAGGAAGGCATCAATACCCTGAAAGAAATAATTGATAAAGCCGATTTGGAAGAAAAAGGTGTGGAATTCGTCGTACGCACGCGTAAGGGCGATCGGGTGGTTAACGTCAAACGCCGTATTAAACAATAGAATTAACGGCGAGCGGCTGAGCCGCGACCAATGAGATGGGCACAGAGCCCAGAGAGCTTGATTGAGATCAGGCGATAATACAGATCCGATGGGCAAAAAAACAAAAAAGATAAACATATTCACCCAGGTGGACACCACTAACATCGACCTGGAAGATGTAGATGTCAGTTCTGACATCGTGGAAATTCCTCCCCAACCCACGGTCAAGTCAGCACCGCGGAGAGTGCGGACAGGAAGTCGCGGTAAGGGTAGAGGGGGTATCCGCAAGAAGCAAACTTCCAAAATAGCCGCCAGCCAACACTTAATCGATCCCGGTGAGGAATTAATAATCCCCAAGGAAATCGGCATACTGCCTCTACGTAATGTGGTTATTTTTCCAGGAACTATTACACCGTTGGCGGTGGGCAGGCCGCGTAGTCAGCGATTGTTGGCGGCACTGGGTAGCGGCTTAAAAGGCCCGGTTCAATCCGACTGGCCAGAGGCATCGGTAGGTCAGACCGATCAGGTCATGGGCGTACTGACCCAAAAGGCGCCTGAAGTTGATGAACCAGGTTTTAATGATCTATATACGACCGGGACCATTGTCACAGTTCTCAAAAAGCTAAAGCTGCCGGAAGGACAAAATTCCCTGGTAGTTCATGGTCTGGTTCGATTCAGGGTGGTGGAATGGCTCACGCTCGAACCGTTTCTCAAGGCCCGCATCGATATTGTTTCCTCAGAGGCCAAATCCAGTCGCAACCTGCAGGCCCTGGTTACCAATGTCCGCAACATGGCCAATCACATGGTCGAGCTTTCGCCGAACATTCCCGAAGAGGTACACGTAATCCTGACCAACATCGAAGATCCGGGGGCTCTGGCGGACTTCCTTACGGCCAATATCAATATTCCTGTTACTCAGAAACAAGATATACTGGAAACCATCGAGGTACAAGAGAGACTGCAGAAACTATCGGTGGCCCTTGCCAGTCAGTTGGAATTGCTGGAACTGAGCGCCAAGATTCAGAGCAAGGTCAGCAAATCTATCGACAAAACCCAGCGGGAATATTTTCTGCAGGAACAGCTCAAGGCCATCCAACATGAGCTGGGACAGACAGATCAAAAAACCGCTGAGCTGGACGAACTCAAAGAAAAAATCGCCGCGGCGCAGATGCCTGAAAAAGTCCAGGCCGAGGCGCTTAGGGAACTCGATCGTCTCAGTAAGATTCCCACCATGAGCCCGGAATTCGGCGTGTCACGCAATTATATCGAGTGGCTGTGCGAACTGCCCTGGGCGAAATCCACCGAGGACAAGCTCAATTTAACCCGGGCCCGGCGGATACTTAACGCTGATCACTATAATCTTACCAAGGTCAAAAAACGCATTTTGGAATTTCTGGCCGTGCGTAAGCTAAATCCAACCGGGCGCAGTCCCATCTTGTGTTTCGTGGGACCGCCGGGAGTGGGTAAGACGTCGCTGGGCCGAAGTATCGCCCGGGCTATGGGGAGAAAATTTGTCCGCGTATCTCTGGGAGGAATCCGGGACGAAGCCGACATTCGCGGCCATCGGCGGACTTATATCGGGGCGCTGCCCGGCCGGATTTTGCAGGAACTGCGTAAATGCCAAAGTAATAATCCCGTTTTCATGCTCGACGAACTGGACAAGATCGGACAGGATTTCCGGGGCGATCCGGCCTCGGCCCTTTTGGAAGTGCTCGATCCTGAACAAAATAATTCCTTCACCGATCACTTCATCGATCAGCCATTCGATCTTTCACGGGTTCTATTTATCGGTACCGCTAACTATATGGGGACGGTTCCCGCGGCTTTGCGCGATCGGCTGGAAGTAATGGAGCTACCCGGCTATACCGCGCACGAGAAGTTGCTCATAGCGGAGCGTTACCTGGTACCCAGGCAACTGAATGAAAACGGTCTGACGAACAAGACACTCAAGATCAAGGAAGACACTTTAGTCAAAATTATCGAATCGTATACCCGCGAGGCGGGGGTCAGAGAGCTCGAGCGGCGCATTGGGGCGATCTGCCGGGCTATCGCCGCCGAGATTGCCTCGGGCAAACGTAAGACGGCTACCGTAGCCGCAAGTAAGTTAATGAAATTGCTGGGACCAACGGAATATGAATCGGAACTGGCACTGCGAACCAGTGTGCCGGGAGTAGCCACGGGACTTGCATATACACCGGTCGGTGGGGAGATATTATTTGTGGAATCGACTTTGATTCCCGGTAAGGGACAATTGATTCTGACCGGACAGTTGGGTGAGGTAATGAAAGAGAGCGCTCAGGCAGCCCTGAGCGTGCTTAAGAGTCTGGCGGTTACCAAGACGAAACAGAGGGGCAATGGTATCCAAGCCCAACTGGGCCGGGTGTTCTCGGATGAAAATATCATCAATAAACAAAATATTCATGTGCATGTGCCGGCCGGGTCGGTTCCCAAGGATGGGCCCTCGGCGGGTCTGGCGATGTACACATCGATGGCGTCGCTGCTGGCTGATTGTCCGGTGCGGCCGGACGTGGCGATGACCGGGGAGATTACGCTGCGCGGGGTGGTTCTACCTATCGGCGGCGTAAAGGAAAAGCTGCTGGCGGCTAAACGAGCCGGTATCAAGACCGTAATACTGCCGGAAAAGAACCGCAAGGACCTGATCGATTTACCCCGCGAAGTGTTACGCGGCATGAAGTTTGAGTTTGTCCGCCATGTGGACAAGGTCTTGAAAATCGCTCTGGAACATAAGTAATCGGGTAAATAACAGGGGCGAAACAAAACAGGAGTCAGGTATGACAGATAAATCAGATTTGACAGTCTCGGAAAAGGACGGTGTCACTATTGTCAGTTTCAGTGAGCCCACCTTGCTTGACGCATTTCATGTGACCGAAGTCGGTCAACAGCTCTATAACCTGGTGGAAAAAGACGGGGTAAAAAAACTTATCCTGGACCTGTCTTCCATCAAGATGCTGAGCAGCCAGGCCCTGAGTGTGATGCTGAAGATGCGTCAACTACTTGATGGGAAGGATGGTAAAATGGTCGTCAGCGGGATCAAACCACAGCTTTATCGAGTCTTCAAGATTACGAACCTTATAAATTTATTCGAGTTCTTTGAGGATACAAACGCGGCCCTGGCAAGTGGGACACTGTCATAAATGGACAGGCTTCGCAATTAAAAGTACACAGCTATTATTTAGGAGAACAGTAGAACCAATGAATATCGCCACGCAATTTTCGATTTTTCTTATCAATAAACCAGGCATCCTGGCCCAGGTATTAAACGCCCTGGCTGAAAAAAAAGTAAATGTAGTCGCTATGACGATGATGGATTCGGTTGAGCACGGCGTGTTGCGGCTGGTAACAACACAGCCGGAATATACGCGTGATATCCTTAAACGGATCGAGATGCAGGTCAACGAGTCCGATGTGTTGTGCGTTACGCTGGGTAATAAGCCCGGGGCCCTGGCCGAGGTAGCCAGCATGCTATCCAAGGCGCATATCAACATCAATTATTGCTATGTCACCGCCGGTGCCCGGGGGGGTAAAACCACCGGTATACTCAAGGTGGCAGATCTGCCCAAGGCGATCAAGGTGCTGGAAAAAAACGGCTATCACAAAAAGACTACGGCCAAAAAGAAACAAAAAAAATTGCGCCCCGGCCCTTCGCGCCGTAAGTAATCCCATCGATATAGATAAAATCAACCGGGTTATATCATTGGGCTTGTGGTAATCTAATAATACTTACAAATAATAACGTCAGAAGGAATTCAAAATATGAAATGGAGCCGATATCTGATCCCGACCGTAAAAGAGGTGCCCGCAGATGCTGAAGTACCCAGCCATCAGTTGATGATCCGCGCCGGTCTGATGCGTAAGTTGGCCAGCGGGACCTATACGTATCTACCGCTGGGCTGGCGGGGCCTGTTGAAGATAATAGCAATTGTACGGGATGAAATGGACGGGGCCGGAGCGCTGGAAATCCTGATGCCCTCTGTGCAGCCTATGGAACTTTGGGAGCAGACCGGGCGCAATGTGGACTACGGTGAGACTCTGGCTCACTTCGCCGACCGCCACGGCAGAGAAAACGTTTTGGCACCGACGGCGGAAGAAGTAGTAACCCATACGGCCGCGGGCGAGATCAACTCCTATAAACAACTGCCGATCAATCTGTACCAGATTAGTTTTAAGTTTCGCGATGAGTTCCGGCCGCGCTTTGGCGTACTCCGCTCGCGGGAATTTATTATGAAGGACGCTTATAGTTTTCACGGGACGGCTGAAAGTCTGGATCAGTCCTACAAGTCGATGTATGACGCCTACTGTCGTATCTTCAAGCGCTGCGGATTGAATTATCTGGTGGTAGAGGCTGAATCGGGTGAGATGGGCGGTTCGGGGTCGCACCAATTTACGATACCCTGTCCCACCGGAGAAGATATCATCGTCCATACGGCGGACGGTTCCTATGCGGCCAATCTGGAAAAGGCCGCGGTGGATCCTCTACCTGCAACGAGCCGGTCCAGCTTGAGCGATGTCCCCGCACCGGAAGAGGTACATACCCCCGGTATAGGCAGCATCGAATCTGTATGCGATTTCCTCAAGACCAAACCGCAGGAGATGATTAAAACTTTGATCTATGCCACCGAAAGTGAAACCATCGCGGTTCTGGTCCGGGGTGATCACGATGTCAACCAGGAAAAACTAACCCAGGCGGTAGCCGGTGCACACATTGAACTTGCCGACGAACAAACTATTGTTGAAATCACCGGCGCGGGTGTGGGATTTGCCGGGCCGATGGGAATGACCGAGAAGAAAGTTAAACTCATAATAGATCACGCCGTGGCCGCGCTGGCGGTGGGCGTAACGGGGGCTAATAAAACCGATTACCATATTAAAAACGTTGTGCCCGGGCGGGACTTTGCTCTGGAAGGAGACAACATACTGATTACCGATATCCGCAACGCCGTGGAAGGCGATACCCGTGATGGAAAGCCTTTGCAGTTCCAGCACGGCATTGAGGTGGGCCAGGTATTCAAGCTCGGAACCAAATACAGTAAAAAACTCGGAGCTAAATTCCTGGACGAGCAGGGCAAGGAACAGCCCTGCCTTATGGGCTGTTATGGAATCGGGATCAACCGGATTATGGCCTCGGCTATCGAGACGGGTAATGACAAGGACGGCATTATCTGGCCCATAAGTATCGCACCTTTCGAGGTGCTGATTACCGCGGTTAATCAGGATGATGAACAGGTTGCTCAGACAGCCGAGGATATTTATGGCCGGCTGCGGGAAAAGAAGATTGATGTCTTACTGGACGATCGCTCCTTACGAGGCGGGGTCAAGTTCAAAGACGCCGATCTGATCGGTATTCCGGTGCGGGTAACCATCGGTAAAAAGGCCCTGGCCGAGGGGCAAGTCGAGATCAAAATCCGCCGTGAAGCCGAGCGCCAAACCGTACCCCTGGCGCAAGCGGTGGAACGGGTAGAGGAAATAGTAAAAGCACTTTATGCGGAACTAGATTGATTAGCTGAGCCCCTCATTACACCTGGGGCAAAATACCAACGCTCCTATAGGGCGAAGAGAATTTGTATGGGACAAATCACGCAGCCCCATCCTGTTAAACTCATCGTAGGCATGCTCAGCCCGGATGCAAAACTATTCGATTCGGCAGAGGATGATATGCAAGGGCTATGGGGGGCAATCGATATTCGCAGTGAAATTATGCCCTTTACCCAAACTAACTACTACGAAAAAGAAATGGGAGCCGGACTGCTGCGTAAGTTTGCAGGTTTTGAAAATCTGATCGATCCCGGTCAGCTAGCCGCTATCAAACATCAAAGCAATAAACTAGAGGAACAATATGCCCCAAATCCGGCCGGTGAGGTTCAAGCGGTGCAAAGGCCCCTAAATCTCGACCCCGGCTATATCGATCCGAGCAAACTGGTGCTGGCCACAACCAAAAATTACTCTCATCGTATCTACATAGGCCAATCCATGTATGCCGAAGCCACCCTCCATTACCATAAAGGCTCGTGGCAGAGTTGGCCTTACACTTATCCCGACTATGCCGGCGGTGCTTATAATGACTTTCTCAACCAGGCCCGCCAGAAACTCATGTCACAACTCCATCCAGAGTAGGTGGATTACCAGCCGGGCATTTTTTGCGTGAAAATTCCGGCTGCTCCGGTTCTAATTATAAATTGTCTTACAACATTGGGAGAAAGTAGTATCGCTGAAGGAAAATATCTGATCGCTCTGGGAATAGCCGCTTTTATAGGCGCACTCTTGGCCACCGTGCAGGTACGACGCTGGGCCTTGCGCCACGGGTTCGTCGATCAACCGGGCGGTCATAAGTCTCACCTCCAGCCTGTGCCGCTGGGCGGGGGGATCGTAATATTCTGGGTGACTATGCTGCCCATGATAGCGGCCCTGCTTTGCGCGGTGCTTTGGACCAAAACCTCCGTGCCCACCTTTTTACCCCAGTCACTAACCCAACACATAGAAGGTTTGGCCGGCAGAACAAGGTTATTACTGACCTTGATCATCGCCGCGGCCCTGCTGCATGTGGTGGGCCTGATCGATGATAAACGTCCATTAGGGGCGAAATTAAAGTTGCTGGCGCAGTTTGCCGCTGTTTCGCTGCCGGTGGTTGTGGGGGGGATCAGATTTCAGTTTTTCATAACCAACTTCTGGATCACGGTACTTCTCTCCATGGTATGGATGGTGGTGATCATCAATGCTTTCAACTTCCTGGACAACATGGACGGCCTTTCGGCGGGTATTGGTTTAATTTGTGCCGCGATGATACTTAGTGCCGCCTGGACCAGCGGGCAGGTATTCGTAAGCGCGCTGCTGCTGATTCTCATAGGAACACTGGGAGGTTTTCTGGTATTTAACTTCGCCCCGGCTAAAATTTATATGGGTGACGCCGGCTCGCTCGTAGTGGGGCTGCTTATATCGGCCGCCACAATCCAGACGACCTACTATCATGAACATTCCATCAGCGGAGTCTGGTTCAACACTCTGATGCCGTTAATTGTGCTGGCGGTTCCTTTGTACGATTTTGTCAGTGTTACCTTGATCCGTATTTGCCAGGGTAAGAATCCCCTCGTCGGCGATCAACAGCATTTTTCGCATCGGCTCGTTCAGCGCGGGATGAGTACCCGTCAGGCAGTGTTAACCATATACCTGGCTACGGCGTGCACCGGTTTGGGGGCCAGTTTTTTGAATCAGCTCTCCAGCCTGGGCTGCGTATTGGTCTTTGTGCAGACAATTTTAATCCTGTTCATCATCGCCATACTGGAGAGACCGCCCAAGATATAGTGTTAGACAACAGCCATTAAAGCCATTATGAAACTAAAACTGGTTCGGACTATTGATTACCTTTTGCTGTTTTTTTGTTGTCTGCTCATAGCAGCACGGTGTCAGATACACGAGAGTTTTCCCCAGGCCCTTAGGGTTACCGGCCCTGTGCCCGGGCCTAGTATCGGTTACGCCGGCATAACCACCATGATGGTTCTGACCGGTCTGATCCTGTTGGCCGGGGCCCTCTGGATTGCAGTTCATATTATCTGTGGCAGCTTCACCTGGCGGAAAACCAAACTTATCCTGCCGGTTTTTTTCATCCTGCTGGCCGGAGCAATCGCTACGTCGTCGGCAAGCAATAAACATACCGCCCTGATAGCAGGTTTCACTCTGCTCGGTCAACTGGTGTTAATATTGTTGCTGATTCAACTGCTGGATACCCCCCAAAAGCAAAAGTTAATGCTCTGTATCATTGCGGCCACCGGTGTCACCTTCGCCTATCGTTGCTGGGAGCAATACCACTGGGAAATTCCTGAAACCATCCGCATGTTCGAGGAGGATCCCACAGCGACTCTGGCGAATCAACAGCTCGAGCCCGGTACCTTTGCGGCCCAGCAGTATATAGACCGTTTGCAAAGTCGCGACATAAGCGGCTACTTTGCCATAAGTAATACCGCCGCCTCCTTTTTTATCCTATCCATCACGGCTACTTTGGGCTTACTGCTGGGGCAGGGCAAAAAGTCTCCTCGAGCGGCCTTTTGGTTCATAGCCGGTGTGGCCCTTCTTATCCAGATTGCTGGGCTGCTGCTGACTCAATCGAAAGGAGGGATCGGCGCCGGGATTGCAGGAATATTTCTACTGGTGCTGTTCTGGGCGCAGCGTAAATTTTTCCTGAAACACTTACGCCTTACCTTTGCAAGCGCTGTTGTAATTATCCTTATCGGGGTGCTGGCCATTATCGCCTATGGGCTGGCATTTAATAAACTTCCCACTAACTCCATGTGGGTTCGCTGGCAGTATTGGCATGCTACGGGTAAGATGATCGCCGATCACTTTTTCAGCGGGGTCGGGCCGGGTAACTTTGGCATTTATTATCCCCGCTATATGGACGGAGCTGCTCCGGAAGTCGTTAAAGATCCGCATTGTTTGTGGCTGGCCCTTTGGAGCCAGTGGGGACTATTAGCACTGGTGGGCTTTGGCTGGGGCTGTTGGCGCGTTGGGCGTTATCTGGCCCAACCATCTATAGCTGCGTTAATTCCGGAAGTGAGTAAAAACGGCAGAACAGAAGAGAAAAACACATCCAGGTTTTCCGTAATATTATTCCTTATAAAATGGGGTGTGCCTCTGGCGTTGGGTATCATGGCCATCAGACTGTTGGTCAGTGACCTAAGCTGTTTGAATGGTTCTCAGTTATACAGCGTACTACTGGTCTCTTATATATTGCCGGGTTTGATCTGGTTTACAACTTTTATCCTGCTGATGTTATCTTTGCGTACAGTTCCCGATCAGTCATTCGCTGAAATCCAGCCCATCGCAATCGCGGTATTGGGGTGTGGCTTGCTGGGCTTCCTGCTGCACAACAGCATCGACATGGCTGTTTTCCAACCCGGAGCAGGTACGTGTTTTTTCGCCCTGGTGGCTATGGCCGCGGCGCTGCGTCAGCACAACAGCTCAACTGAAATCCTAAAACCCACATTTCAACCAGCACTGCGCGTATTAATACCGCTGGCATTGATGAGTATTTTATTGGTTATGTTCGCCAAGATATTTCTACCCTGCTATCGGGAGCAAAATTATCTCAGGCAGGCGGAATATTATGCCCTCCAAGCTAATCAGAGCTTAGACGCTAAAAAACAATCTACAACAACCATCTCCTCAGCGCAAAAATATTATGCCCAAGCAGAACAGCAAGCCGAAAAGGCAACAGAGTTATGGCTGGGCAATCCCGCGGGTTATTACTTTCTGGGTCGTCTGTATCTACTGCGCTGGTATCAGGAAGGTCAGGCCAACAAAACATTGCTGCAAAATTCCTTTACCCAATACGAACTTGCCATCAGGAACGATAAAGACAATTATAAATATTACCAGCAACTCAGCGGAGCTTATCAGGCCGGGGCCTGGCGCTATCCGAATAACCGGGAATATCTGGAAAAGGCCCGGGACTATGCCGGCTGGGCCCTAGCGCGCTATCCGACCAAATCAGAGCTACTGATCGAATATGGAAAAATTCTGCAGGAATTGAGTCAGCCTAAAGCTGCTCTGGCAGCATATGAAAAGGCCCTGGAAATTGAAGAAGCCTTTCTTGATCAGCAGAGGCAGATGTATCCGCTGCGCACTGATTTGATTCCCCGTCTTCGCCCGGAATTGTATCGCTGGACGGTAGATAATATCCGTAAACTAAAGCAAACACCTTAAAATAATAGTTCAACAACGGATGTTTGGCTAACTTGCACTCGCTAAGTAGTCCATTGGCGAAAAGGGCGGCACAGGGTATTGAAAAAGTTGACTTATCTAATTTTTTCCTATATAAGTTGCACCTATCATGAGTGAACAACCTCGGCAATCACCGGCACAGAGCATGGTAACCTTTTACCATGACATAGAACAAAACCTCGACAGCGATGCTGATGTCTCACAATGCCGACGCATGGTGGAGGAGTTCCTGAACATCGAAAGGGATCACGGAATTCGTGCCACCTACAACGTAGTTGGGAAAATTTTCGAGCAACAGCCGGATTTGATCGAGCGGATCCAACAGGCCGGCCACGAAGTAGCCTTCCATTCATACCAGCATTACTCCGACTGGGGACCTCGTTATTATGCCGATGAAATAAAGCTCTGCCGGCAGGTTACCGATCTCCCCAGTCCCGGCGGAATCGTCAAACGCTGAAAACCTTGCACGAAAATGGTTTCCTGTGGAGCGCCGAGGCCGATCCTCAACCAGAACCCTATTTTATTTACAAAGGATTGGTACGATTACCCATCTTTGATGATGACTGGCCGTTGCATACCCATAAGATGAATTGTACCCAGTGGGTGGATCATTACAAGCAGTCCCTGCACAAACGACGTTATTTAGCTTTCGGCTCCCATGACTTTGTCACCGCTGAAGATCCTCAGCAGCGCCTCAAGGCTTGGGAAGAAGTTATTGAAGCAGCGCTCAACTATGGTTCTTTGGTGGTAACTTTTTCAGAAGCGGCAGATCTCTTTCGACGGGCGGCTTGTGCGAAATATTACAGCGATATCTCGCAGGATTGGAATCGGGACACCCAAACTTTATATCGCACAAAACGTTTTCGGGAAATGATCCGCACAGCAGCGGAAAAATTGGACCGGCCCATGGTAGCAGATCTGGGCTCAGGTGGCGGCGCCCTAACCTGTCAACTGCACGACCTTGCGGGAAAAATCTATTGCATAGACAATGCGCCGGGCATGGTGGCTCTGGCCAACTCTCACAACGGTGTTGAAGGAAGGTTAGGCGAGGTTACCAACTCAACCCTTGAGGATAATAGCTGCGACCTGGTGATATGTGCCCGGGTAATTGAATATCTTTTCTGGCCGGATCGTCTGGCAGATGAGATAAGGCGGATCGGCAAACCCGGAGCCACCTATTTTGTCACCTTCCCTGTCCGCCAACAACAAGCTCCTCTCAATGAAGGGGTCCCACCGGACCGCATCCGCCGCCATTATACCCCTGAACAGATTCAAAAATGGGCTCAGCAGATAGGTCCCGGAAGCCTTCTCGGCATCCAATATGACCCGTCTGAACCGGAAAACCCTGCTCGGGAACAGACCTACCGCCAGCAGGAAGAAAATCCCCCGCCAAAAATTCTGCCCACTAATTGGGTGTACCTGGGTACCATCCTCCCTCAATCTACTCCCCCATCGCACCATCGTCATCTACCCCTGGATGCCTTTGAGTTCCGTTTTCCGCTCCTGTGCCAATCTGATCCCTGGGCCATCATAGAAAAACTCAAACGCCGTACATTTCGGATTGCACGCAAATTACTCCTACCGGGCAAAAACAAATCTCTGCTCATCTAGCCCGTTTCTCTCACCATTTTTGCGCATATCCGCCAATACAATCCAACATAAAAAAATACCCGCGCCTGAATAGGCGCAGGTATTTGTTCGTCCATAAGCACAGAGCTTACTATTCAAATGCATCAGCCCAAGTTGCCCCGTAACTGCGGGGTTATCCGGGGCTTAGTCTTCTTCGATGGTAATTGCTTCTACGGGGCAGCTCTCAGCGGCTTCCCGGCAATTATCCCCACTGTCATCCGGTACAGGATCAGCAATAACCGCTGCCACATCGTCCTGGAGTTCAAAAACTTCCGGACAAGTATCAACACATAAACCACATCCCGTGCAGGTATCTCCATCAACAACTGCTCGCATAATCATTACTCCTTTTAATACAACATCACATTAACAAACTGATCGCAGAGCTAATCGCTACTAGATTAACTGGCGTTATGCTAGCGCTGTCGGGGACAATTGTCAAGCCCTTCCATCAAGAAAAACTGTAATTTCAAGCAAGATTGTAACTGCAGTATATTACTTGACTTGCGCAAAATATTCCTGCGAACCTTCCGGGTCGGGCTTCATAGTTTTTGCACCGGGGTTCCAGTTGGCCGGGCAGACCTCGCCATGCTCGGCCACAAACTGGAAACCTGCGATCAAACGCAGCACCTCATCCACATTACGGCCCACCCCCAGGTTATTGACCGTATAGCTCTGGAGAATCCCGTCTCCGTCGATAATAAAGAGTCCCCGGGCCGCTATGCCGCCCTCCAGAAGGACTTCATAGTCACGGGCCCCCTTCTTAGCCAAATCGGCAAACAAGGGGAAATCCAGTTGCCCTAAGCCGCCCTTATTACGGGGAGTATTCTTCCAGGCCAGATGCGTATAGGGACTATCCACGGAAGCACCCACCACTTCGGCGCCCAATTTCTTAAACTCGGCCAATTTCTCCTGGAAAGCCAGGATTTCCGTGGGACATACAAAGGTAAAATCCAGCGGATAGAAAAATAACACCAAGTATTTACCCGATATTTTCTTGTCTCCGAGCGTAAGGACGCCCTTTTCATATGACATATCTACTATCTCGTTACCGACCACCGCCTGGCCGCAAATACTCGGGGCGGCTTGGCCGACCTTAATTCCACTACATACTGTCTCACACATGTTTCTTCCTTTCTTGAAATATTCTTACTCTATCGTCAATTGCGGCGCCCGATCACTGGGGGCCGCGGGGGCGGCGTCTTTATCCGGTCCAAAGGGTGACAACTCCCGCAGACGCTTTACTATCCCCGGAGTATGTTCAATAACGCAATCGATCTCTTTGTCTGTGGTATAACGGCTTAAACTGAACCGGATCGAACCGTGTACAGCCGTAAAGGGGATCCCCATAGCCCTGAGGACGTGGCTCGGTTCCAGCGATCCGCTCGTACAGGCAGAACCACTGGAAGCGGCAATCCCCACCTGATCCAGCAAAAGTAAAATCGCTTCCCCTTCGACATATTCAAAACTGATATTGGCGGTATTGGGCAACCGGGCCTCGATATCACCATTAACCCGGGCATCGGGACATTTTTGCAGAAGTTCCTTTTCCAGGCGATCACGCAGGGCCCGAACCCGTTGATTTTCTTCGGCTAAGTTCTGCTGGGCCAACTCGCAGGCCTTGCCCAGGGCCACGATCCCGGCTATGTTTTCCGTCCCGGCCCGCATCCCGAACTCCTGATGACCACCCACCAGCAAAGGTGCTACGCTGGTACCGCGGCGGACATACAGAATACCTACACCTTTGGGGGCGTGCAGCTTATGGCCGGAAATACTCAAAAGATCGATGGGCGTATCCTTCAAATTGACAGGAACCTTGCCGATTGCCTGCACCGCATCGGTATGGAACAAAGCTTCTTTGCTTTTGACAATCCGGGCGATTTTGTCAATCGGAAAGATGACCCCGGTCTCGTTATTGGCAAACATAATACTCACCAGGGCCGTATCTTCTGTAAGAGCCTTGGTCAACTGATCCAAATCCAAACGGCCGTACCGGTCCACCGGTAGTTCGGTAAGACGATAACCATGCTTTTGCAAATGTTTGGCCGTTGTCCGCACGGCTGGGTGTTCCACCCGCGTTGTAATGAGATGCTGTTTCTGGCCGGAGCGCTCAAGCACCCCCCTAAGAGCCGTAGTATCACTCTCCGTACCACCGCTAGTAAAGATAATCTCATCCGGTTCACAGCCCAGCAGTGCCGCGGCCTGCTGACGGGCGTGATCGATCTTGTGTCTGAGCCGTCCTCCAAATTTATGCATACTGGAGGCATTGCCGTAATTCTCAGTCAAATACGGCTTCATTTCTTCAAACACTTCCTCAGCCACCCGGGTGGTGGCATTATTATCCAAATATACTACTTTATCTGCCATTAGACTCGCCTCATCTTATTCTGCCTGTTCCTCGACCGTTATATTAGGATCTACAAAGTCGCGTAACTTCTTTTCCACAACCTCGGCCCGGGTGAATTCAGATACCTGACATTGAGCGCACATACCTCGAAAGGCAACTATCACCCGGTCTCCCACGACGTCAATTAATTCCAGGTCGCCCCCGTCGGCCTGTAAGGCGGGGCGCACCTGCTGGTCGAGGGTTTGGCCGATTAACTTGATTTTTTGAATATTGGTCAATGGTTTGTCTTTTTTCTCCGGCTCACTGGGGATGCTTTGGGCCTCCATTGTAACCCCGGCAGCTTCATTTACCCGCTCGATTATTTTTTCGATATCCCGGTGGCAGCCACCGCAACCGCCCCCGGCCTTACAGTAATTGGTAACCTGTTCCACCGCGGTTAAATGATTCTCCTGCACAACCCGTTCAATCTCCTTATCAGTTACTCCAAAGCACGTGCAGATAACTTCCTCCTCAAAAGACTTTGAAGCCTTACCGCCTGTTCGATAGTTTTCAATCGCCGCTTCCAAGGCCTCACGCCCCATGACAGAGCAGTGCATCTTCTGTTCCGGCAGCCCCCCCAGATAATCCGCGATATCCTGATTACTCACCTTCTCGGCTTCCTCCAGGGTCATCCCCTTTATTATCTCCGTCAGGGCCGAGGAAGAAGCAATGGCACTGCCACAGCCGAACGTTTGGAATTTCGCTTCCGCTATTCGGCCCTGCTTGTCCAGTTTGAAGGTGAGCTTAAGGGCGTCACCGCAGGCCAGTGAACCTACCTCTCCCACTCCGTCGGGCTCTTCGATCACGCCGACATTACGCGGATTAAAAAAATGTTCTTTTACTATATCTGAATAATCCCACATTTATTATTCCTTTCCACTGCTGAACATCGGCAATGCCGGATCATATTGAGTGCTGCATACAGATAAATTTGCCTACTCGTCTGGAGCGTCTTGAAAGTAGCAAAGCATCGCACCGGACACTTATATAGTGTACGGTAACAATCCCCCCAATCAAGACGCAAACGTTAAAAGCAAAAAAACGCCTAAAAACAATCCCACCCACTCACAGAATGTAGGGCAGAGTGCTTTTATCACTCTGCGAACGAGTGGCGCCGATGTCAATCAATATTATTTTTGTCCTCGTGGGTGCTGGTTCTGACCAGAGGTTCTATATCACCTGGGTCACCCCGGCCTTTTCGCTTATGTGCCAACATTTCCGCCTCTGCAAGGGCGCGAATTTTATAGGCACTGTCACGAATCGTGCCATACAGGATGCCACAGCCCACATCCTCTCGGGCTGCATCGCCATCATCAGCCAGCATAAGCATATCTCGAGACAATTCCAGCACCTTCCGTATGCATTCGTTTGTATAGTGCCTGTCCATCATATAACTGTTCCTATATGTAGTTTGATCCTCATATCAAACGAGTTTACGTATAATTGTTATGCCACATTACATTATAGGAGCAAAAATTGTTCCAAGGTAACAGTTGTTCAGTGGAATTCGTATCTTCTTTATTTGCATAGCTCTATAGCTTTCAATTTACCGACATCCAACAGCAGATCAGCCTATGTTTCAAATCAACTGAAACACGAGCAATTGGCCATATCAATGAAACCGACCTTACCAAAACTCTTACCCCTTATAAAACAAACAGTTAAGTGATTTTAAGGGATTACCCGGCTGAGTTTTATGTTTCATAACACCCCAAATGGAACATTAAGATATATGAAACATATCGATTGTATGGTTTATAGGTACTTAACATCTTCTTCCATAGATAGTTACTACTATTGGCAAGATGATAATAACCCTACATATTTGTTCTCTTATTTTACATAAATGTACTAATATAACATGGCTGTTACGAAATAAACTTCACAACTCCAGTCACTGCAGGCACTTATGCCACTAACGCCTGTTGATTGGCACACTTATTGCTTATTAAACAGTGAGAATAAATAAATTCCAGCCTTGAACGCCATGAGGTGGGCAGGAGGCATAAAATGAAAAATAAAAACAATACCGTTTCTGATAGAGTGTTAGGAAAGATACGCCGCTTATCTCTATCCAATAACGACAAACTCAGGTTGGAAGAGCTAATGGCTGTGCCGATAGCCTACATCCCCAATAAACAATTTTCGCGTCCTTCCCTGATGAATCCCATCATGGAAAAAAATATCCGGGTTCTGCCCAATACCTTGTTGAATCCGGAAGATGAACAGACATTATTTATGCAGTTGAATTATGCCCGCCACAAATTGTGCCAGCGTCGCCGACGCCTGCTGCACCAGGCACGCTGGAGCAAAAAGGAAGTTACCCCACTTTTAGATTGGGATAAAAATCAATTGGAATGTCGTAGTAAAATTGTTGCCAGCAACATGGGACTGGTTTTGTCAATGGTACAGAGAGTGACCTATCCGGGAGTGGAATTCTCTGACCTCATAAGTGAAGGAAGTATGGCTTTACTACGATCTGTGGAGAAATTTGACTGCGAACGCGGTTTCAAATTCAGTACCTATGCCTGCCGGGCTATTTTGAAGGGCTTCTCCCGGGCAGCCAAACAAAACTACCGTTATCGCAGTCTGTTTCCAGTCCAACTGGATACCGCCCTGGAAAAAGATGATAGTTCCGATCATGAACGTAAGGAAATTCATGAAGAGTTGGTGGATGAAGTCAAAGCCATCGTCCAGGACAATCTCGCTGATCTGTCGGATGTTGAGCAGCAAGTGGTGAAACTAAGATTCTCCCTCAACGAGGAGCAGGACTCGCCTCTAACTCTCAAAGAAGTGGGCAAACGACTGTGTCTTACCAAGGAACGCATAAGACAAATACAAAACAACGCTTTGTCGAAACTAAGGCTAATTGCTAAAGATCGCCTCGTTTCCGTATAACCAGAGTCTGGGAGGCATTGAGAGAGCAGACATTGGAGGGAATATTCCTCCAAACCAATTATTGGTAGCAGCGACCCCTCCCAGTCGCTTAAACCTTTTGATTCCTTCCTTAAGGATGAGAGTTTTCCTCGACCCTCCCCCGGCTGAGCCGGGGGTTTTTTTTGTCAATTCTCAGCGCCGCCAACAATAACCTTCAAAGTATCCGGGCTCTTTCGTATAATGCCCCTTGAGAATTGTCAAACAAAGCAACATAATAATGCTGAGTTGTAATTAATACCATATAAGCGAACAAGTCCAAAAATATGAAGATACTAGCCCTGTCATGCAGTCCCCGGACCGGAGGAAACACAGACTTGTTGCTGGACGAATTTCTCCGCGGTGCCCAGGAACACGAATGTTCGGTGGAAAAACTCCAGGTGGCCCGCTTAAACATCAGGCCCTGTGTGCATTGTGACAACTGCATACGAAACGGAGTCTGTAGCATAAAAGACGATATGCAGGAACTATATCCCAAACTGCTGCAGGCGGACGTACTTGTTTTGGCCGCCCCCATCTACTTTATGGCCCACTGCGCCCAGGCAAAACTACTGATAGACCGCTGTCAGGTATTTTGGGCCCGCCGTTACCGTCGCAACGAAACGCTCAGGGACTCTCCAGTCAAACCGCGGGGCATATTCATCTCAGTAGGAGCCACCCATGGTAACAAGGTATTCGCCGGTGCCAAAACAACCATGAAATGGTTATTCGATGCCCTGGACATGGAATATTGGGACAATCTGCTCTTTGAAGGCCTGGACGAGAAAGGAGCCGTCCACAATCATCCTACCGCCCTGAAAGAAACCTATAATTTGGGCCGTAAGATCGCCCAAACTTAAAAACCATCTCTGTAAGAATAAACATTCAACTACTTCTTAGTCGATATTGACTGAAGAGCAGTCTATTGCTGGGCGTGCCGTCCGATAATAAATCGCAGTAAGATACAAAACCCTAAAGGCACAGCAACTTATGCTAAGAGTACCAATTGATCAGGCCCAACCGGGCATGGTGTTGGCCCGCTCCGTGGCCAACCCTCAGAAACTCGAACACATCCTCTTAAAGGCCGGTTTCGAGCTGGATGAGGAACATATAAAAAAACTCAAAAAGCTTCGGGTCTTTAGTCTCTGGGTCAAATATCCCGGTCTGGATTTCCTTGATGACCTGCTGGACCCCCAATTAATCCAGCAGCAACAGGAATTATATAAATCCCTGAAAGACAATTTCACCGAGGTCCAGGATCAGGGGCTAGATCAAATAGACTACAATCAATATACCATACAGATGGGCAAATTGTTTCGCCAGTTGCTTGATCAAAAAAATCCTTCTGCTTTGCTTGCCACAGAACTACAAGGGGCATCGGAAGACATATATCTACATGGTACCACGGTAGCCTCAATGGCACTTTTGATTGGTCTGCGGTTGGAACACTACCTGATACGATCGCGTCCCAATCTGGCTCCTAACATCGCCAGTGATCTGACACAACTGGGCGTAGGTTGTCTTCTACACGATATCGGAAAATTACAACTGCCCGAAGAAACCAGAAATTTCCACATCACAGCCCAGAATCTAGGTGATGAACAATGGCAGAAACATACGGAAGCAGGCTTTGATATGATCAAAGGCGGTATGGACCCCTTGGCCGGCCAAGTGGTACTCAACCATCATCAACACTATGACGGCAGCGGCTTTCCTGTGCGTAAGTCCCTGCCCGGTTCGGATGAGCCCGTCCTGCCCCTGAGCGGTGAGGATATCCATATATTTTGCCGAATTGCCAGTCTGGCCGACCGCTTTGAAGGCTTCCGGCACCTGCCCGACGGCTGCATCGCCCCTACTATTGTTGTCCTGAAACGACTCAAAAATCCCGGTTACGCCAAATGGTTCGACCCTGTAGTATACGAGGGATTCACAACCGCTCTGCCCCCCTTCTCACCGGGCGAACAGGTCACTTTAAGCGATGGACGAGATGTGGTGGTAATCGAAATAAACAATGACAATCCCTGTCGCCCTATAGTCAGACCCATCGATACAAAGAAGGCCCAAGATCCCGACAAAAAGGAAGAAGTCGATGATTCTCAGGATATCAACCTGACAAATTTCCAGGATTTACACATCGCCCGAGTAGGAAACTTCGACGTCACGGCCTATCTGCATTAATTTTCAGGGCGGCCCCAGCCTGCTTATCATCTAACTTAGAGATTCTGACAAATCTCATTCATATTTTCCGAAGCTTGCATGCCGAGAACGAATTGAATTTAGAGCTCAGGATTTCTCTATCAATGATGTGCCGGTCATCTCCTGAGGTTTCTCAAGTCCCATGATATCCAAAGCTGTAGGTATTACGTCCGCCAGCCGACCATCTTCGCGGAGGGTACAATTTTTATATTTTTCACCCACGATGATAAAAGGTACCGGTAAGGTTGTATGCGCAGTGTGCGGTCCGTGCGTGGTCACATCATACATCAATTCCAGATTACCGTGGTCGGCAGTCACGAGGGCCGAGCCGCCCAATTGTTTTACCTTATCAAGTACCCGGCCCAGGCAGGTGTCCACGGTCTGGGCAGCCTTAACCGCCGCTTCCATAATCCCGGTATGGCCAACCATATCGGGATTGGCAAAATTAACGATCATGACATCGTATTTATTCGTCTCGAGCCGCTGCAGCACCGCTTCGGTGACTTCCTGGGCCGACATTTCCGGTTTGAGGTCGTATGTTCTAACTTTGGGTGAAGGAACAATCTGCCGATCTTCACCGGCAAAAGGGGGCTCAGTATAGTCGTTGAAGAAAAAGGTTACATGGGCGTATTTTTCCGTTTCCGCACAGCGAAACTGTTTCAATCCCAACCGGGACCAGTAATCCCCCACGATATTTTTCATCTTGGGTGGCTTGGGAAAGGCCACCGGCGCCGGGATCGTCGCGTCATATTCGGTCAGGCAGACATAATACAGGTCCTGCATTCCGCCACGATCGAAGGCGCTAAAGGCGGGATCCACAAAGGCCCTGGTGATCTCGCGAGGACGATCCCCCCGGAAATTGAAGAATATAACCGCGTCACCGTCCTCGATCAGGGCCCGGGGTTGGCCCTGTGTTTCTCCTGCTGCTGTTTCGGTAATCAACACAGGCTCTATAAATTCATCGGTGACACCGCTGTCATAGCTTTCCTGTATGGCGGTGGTGGCACTGGTGGCTTTTTTTCCCTTGCCGAAACGCAGACATTGATAGGCCTTTTCCACCCGGTCCCAGCGCTGGTCACGGTCCATTCCATAGAACCGACCCATGACCGTAGCAATACGACCCACGCCGATCTTTTTCATTTCCGCTTCAACCTGTTGAATAAATCCTTTACCACTTTGAGGTGGTGTATCGCGACCATCGGTCAGGGCATGCAGATACATACGGTCAAAATTATTCCGTTTGCCCAGTTGTAAAAGGCCAAAGAGGTGTTCCAACAAAGAGTGCACCCCGGCATCACTGACCAGACCGATCAAATGGATTTTACCATGGTTCTTCTGACAGCGGGCTACCGCTTCGAGCAGAACCTCATTCTCGAAAAAGCTACCCTCGCGAACAGCTCTAGTAAGACGCATGGATTCCTGATAGACAATCCTTCCCGCGCCTATGTTCTGATGACCCACTTCACTGTTACCCATAGTACCTTTAGGCAGGCCGACATCTTCTCCACTGGAGGCAATGAGGCAGTGGGCATATTCCGCACGGAGCCGATCGTCCACAGGTGTCTGGGCTACGCAAGTGGCGTCATACTGCTGCAACTGCGTATCCGGGTTATAGCCCCAGCCGTCTCGAATAATCAAAACGAATGGACGTGTATGTATTTGCGGGGGGGATTTGACTTTTTTACTTTCGGGCATAATAAAAGTTTCCTTGCTGTCTCTTTTGTCCTCATCTTAAGATAATACCAACAATAGCTTGGTCCTATAACAGTACTATTTTCCGCCTGTCATTTGCGAGGCTGCCAGTGTTATCTTTCCAATATCACTTGTTAACCTATCTTTGCTTTCCATATCGACCCATAGCCGGATCTTACATGTTATTATAGTCAATTTATGCCATATTTGGGGGCATGCGTCGAATTACATACGCTCCTTTTTCGGTTCGCCCCCTCCAGGGCCTTTGTTTTACTGTTCAAAACAGTACTAATCGGGTATATTACAAGGTAACAGCCCTTTTGGGTATGATTTTTTACCAGGTATGACCAATACCGTCACGGGGCCAAAGAGGCCATCACGCCTGCGTTTCCTGGTTAGCGGCGCGGAGTTGCGAGTTTACAACACAGGCGTTGGGTAAGTGAAATACGGTAAGACCGCCGGGGCAGAATACCAGCGGAAACGATACCTGCAAATGAAGAATAACACTCACTCAAATGCACATTATCGGGCATTATTCCAGGTGCCCGTTTCCAGCTCGGCCCGGCCGACATGTCGGAAGGTTATCTATGGACCGACAGATAATAACCGGCTCTTGATGGTACGGATTGTAATTCTGATGGCGGCCTGGCTGGGTATCTGGGTGCATCATCTACCCGCCCGCATCCGTGCTGAGGAAGCCGCAACGGTAGCCTTGAACACCATACTGCAACAGGCCGACAATGCCATACACCAACAATCATGGAATCATGCGGAAAATTATCTCAAACAGGCCCTGACTTATTCCCCCCAAACTACTACACCCTATATCCAGAAGCGTCTGCAGTGGTGTTATGCGAACACTTCCCTGGAGCGACGCTACAGCGATGACAGCGTGGCTCATCAGGTGCAAACAATTAATCTCAACCACGCCGAAGAGATATTGTCTTATACCCTGCAATTAAGCCGTCAAAATTACTATCAGAGTTTCGATGAGAATGAACTTCTTCAGAAATCTTTATTGCAGCTTCAGGCCGCGATTGAAAATCCGCTTATCTATCAACAATATCCGGTCCACGATCAGGAACTGAAAGATTTGCAGCAGTATATCAGAACTTTAAGAATTCAACTGCCACAATGGAATATAACCCATCCGGCGTGGGAATCTTTAGCCCGAGCTATGCGCGAAGAAAGTACCAAGGCCGGCTTAGGAGCAGCCTGGCCCGTTCTGGAACTGGCCTATGCCTTTGCCGACAATCTCGATAAATATTCTTATATGCTTTCACCCCGGCAATATCGTGCTTTGCGTGATCAGTTGAGCGGTGAATATGTAGGAACGGGTCTGGACCTGGTCTTTACGAATGAGTATCCCCTGGTATTTGACGTCGTAGAAGATAGTCCCGCTCAAAAAAGTGGTATTGCGCCGGGGGACTTGTTGGTAGAGGTAGAAGGGATTAATTGCCATTCTCAATCCAGCAGCCACATCAGCAGCCTTTTGATCGGTCCGGCCGGCAGCTCGGTAGATATTGTCGTAAAACGCAAAAACCAGGAAATACGCTTGACCCTGACCCACGAAAAAATTACGGCTCCCAGCGTGCGCTATGTGCACATGCTGGATGAACAGGTGGGATTTATGCGGGTGGCGAGCTTCGATCACGATACGGCCCGGGAAATGCGCTACGGCGTTAACAGCCTGATCACACAGGGAGCAAAATATCTGGTAATTGATCTGCGGAGAAACGGCGGGGGGGTTATGACCTCGGCGATCGATGCGGTACGGTTATTTCTGGATGAGGGCGATATCGTCACCGTCAGGCAGCAGAACCAAAAGACCAAATATAAAGCCGGGGGGCATTTTTTTACCAGTTATCAACTGCCGTTGGCCCTTTTGGTCGATGACAAAACCGCCAGCGCCGCCGAAATATTTACCGCCGCCCTGCAATATCACAAGCGAGCTGAGGTCATCGGAGAAAACACTCTGGGCAAGGCCCTGGTGCAGACTATTTATAACCTTAACCCCGAACATAATGCTCTTTGCATAACAACCGCCGCCTATAGTCCCCCCGGCGGTAAAGAATTAAATCTAATAGGCATTGAACCCGACATCTGCCTGGCAAATGATCCCGCTGAGCAACAATATGGAGCCAACCGGAAGAGCAAAACTGATCAGGTATCTGTTCACCGAGAGACTACAGGCGGTTTGAGATATGAAGCGGATCTGGACATTGGAGCCCTTTTAAAAGGTGGTGTTGAACTTAAACAAGCTGCCTGCCAGGAGAAAAGAAACGGTCCGCCAGAGAGTGTCTATCAGGCATGTGAAGGCGAGCAACTAAACATTGATTACAGTAAAAATATGAAGGATTATCTGTCGCCGGATAATGCCGGCATAAAAGCAGCTCTGCACTATTTAAAGGAGAGACGCTGGGCCTGTCATATACACATTAGCAAGTTCAAAGACAATAATCAGTGTGGGCAAGATAAAAAAAATTACTTGGAACAGAGTAAAATTAATACAACTTTGCAAAAAGCATCCCTATTGGAATCAAAATCGGAGTTATTTTTCGCGAAATCACGGAGTTTGATACTGAAAACAGGGTCAATGAGAGAGGATACGCTTTGTTTGGGGTGGGAAAGATGTAATTTTGCCCGTTAAATCTTATGATTTCTTCGAATTTCTTCTGATTTCTTAGTAAAACTACTCACTTTCTTATCAAAAGTTGATTATTTTTTCGCAATAATACCCCATTTCTTCTTAAAAAAGTTCCATTTTTCACAATTCTATCAGCTAAAATTGTTACATTTGTAAATTTTCAAGAATTTTTTTCATTTTAGTCCTGCACATATCATTAGTTCGCATGCTGGAGCAGACACATCGTTTGATTCTTAACCTGTCGATCAAAATTTATGAGGGCTTATGGTAATAGTTTCAACAAAACTTTTGTCTTTGCGTATGTTTGGAGCCGGCGCTAAAAGCAGTTTGCTTCTTTGATTTTGGAGCGTGGGGATAGTTTTTACGGTATTTTCAGGAATTTCATAGATGGTACCACGTTTTATGCAATAAAATGAAGTTAAGCTACAGTGTATGACGATAGAAAAAACACATTTTTAGTATTGAGAAATGAATTTGAGAGAGTAGCTGTTACATTTTTATAGCTCAAAGGTATGAAAAACAACAGTTCAATTGAAAAAAAGGTGTAGAAAAAGGAAATTTTTTTGACAGTAGTGTAAATCACGGTTAATATTTGCTATAGAAAGGAGGTGATGCACATGGCGAAAAAGAAGAAGGCTGCGAAGAAGAAAGTAGCGAAGAAGAAAGTGGCAAAGAAAAAAGTAAAGAAAGCTAAGAAAAAGGTAGCGAAGAAGAAAGCCACGAAGAAGAAGAAGGCTACAAAGAAGAAGGCTACAAAGAAGAAAGCTACAAAGAAGAAAGCCAAGAAAAAAGTAGCGAAGAAGAAAGCTACGAAGAAGAAGGCCACAAAGAAAAAGGCCACGAAGAAAAAAGCCAAAAAAAGAAAAAGATAAGCTGTAGTCGGAACTACAGCGGGTTCGCCCAAGAAGATTATTTATGCATCACCAAACAGGCGGACCTTGTCGAACTAGTCCGTTCGACGGAAAAAGCAAACGCGCTCCGAAATTTTTTGGAGCATTTGCAGGTAACTTTGGAAGATCCTCACGCCACGGCAGGATCTTCCATTTTTTTTGCATATCTGCCGGTTTGAAAAGTATCAAGGCGTCTAAGGTAAGGGAATAAAGGGAAATAAAGGGTTTTGGGCTGACCATTAACCGTTTATAACTGTATTTTATAACAGGGGTTAGGGGCCTGTGTACATTAGGTGCAAGAGCTTAAACCGTGGACAAACGAGGGTGGACCCAGGTCAGTGCTTAGAGAATAGACCCCCGATTTTCCATCGGGGACTGTGTCCAAATAAAAAAACGCGAAAGGAATGAAATAATGAGATACCGTATTTTCACCCTTTTAGTACTGACAACAGTAACTGTCTGGGCCGTGTGCTCCAATATATAAGGTGGCAGCGCCGAGAGCCCCAAGCCGAGCAAGCAAATTCGCGTGGCCGTAGCACAGATCCCGGTATTGAGAGACATCGAAACCAACACCAAAACGATTTCCAAGGCAATCGATTGGGCTATTGCCAAAAAAGCCGAAATATTGCTGACACCGGAGGGGTCGCTTAGCGGTTATACCCATGAGATAGATCAGGAGCGGGTTGAGGCGGGTTTAAAAAAACTCTTAGCCCAAGCCAGTGCCGCCAATCTGGCCCTAGCAATCGGCACCTGCTTCGTCGAGCCGGACGATGGTAAGTGTTATAACCAGATTCGACTCTACAGCGGTGATGGTAAGTTCCTGGGATTTCACGCCAAGATACTCCGCTGCGGCACCATGACCAATCCGACCAAGGGCGAAATCAATAACTACTCAACGCGTCTGTTGAGAACGTTTGAAATCAAGGGCATTACCGTAGGTTTTCTTATCTGCAACGATATGTGGGCGAATCCGGGTTGCACCCCGATGCCCGATCCCCATCTGAGTCAGCAATTGGCCGAAAAGGGAGCAAAGATCATCTTCCACGCTGTCAACGGCTGGCGTGACGGAAATGAATGGTCCAGACAAGTCGGTTGGCCCTTTCACGAATCAAACCTCCGGATGCGTGCGCAAGCCGGAAAATTATGGATCGTCACCGCTGACAATTGTTACCCCATGAATATTCCATGTTCGGCCCCATCCGGCGTGATTAAACCCAATGGTGGCTGGGCAGTTAAGACTCCCGGCCAGGATGAACAGATGGCGGTCTATACGATTGAACTTGAATGAAAAACAGGGCATGTAGCAGTTCTACCATAGGAAGGCAATCACTGTTTTTAATAACTTTCGGGGGATTACCCGAAATCCGTAAAAAAGATAAACGGCTATCAGAAGGCCCTTTCACGGGCGATAAGCGTAATATAAAACTGCGAAAGTTAAGCTGAATATAGGGGGAGCAAATTTTGTGGTTGTGTCGGAGCGGGTTGATCAGTGTAAGAGGGACTGGAGTTGAATGATTCCGGCGGCGATTTTATGGCGGAGGTCCTGGTAATCGGAGAATTGCCAATTGTTGTCGATTTTATGGTCGCCGCGGACGAGGCGATTGCCGTCAGGTAAGATTTCGCATTTGCCGGTCCAGTTGCCCTGTAGGGCGACGCCCCGGCAGCCGTTAAAAGTGGCGGCGGCAATTTTAGCGTGGATTTCTTCCGCAATCACATTAGCGCAGGCGATTATCTGAGGATTGCCGGAGGTGTAGGCACGATCAAGATATTTTTCCAAGGTTAAGAGGTAGCGATAGTCGTCGATGCCTTCACGGACCATTTCATAACCGATGGTGGGGCCGCCGCTGATGCCGGGGGCAGCAGGGTAACGGTATAAAAAAGCAGAGGGTTGGCTGTAAACAGCAAGAGAGTCCTCGGGTTTGACGGGCCACATATAGGCCCATTCAATGATGCCGTGGGCGCGGGATTTCCACAAACCAAAACCGGTCATGAAGCGAACAGGCTCGGGGTGCCAGGCGGACAGGTCGATATTGTAGAACCAGATGAGTTTAGAGTCATTGACGGCACGAGAGTAAAACTTCCACCAGGCACACATATCAACGGGTTTATGGCGATCCAGCATGGGGCCGTCGTGCAGGTTGATGACATCAGTGAGACGGTAGGCTTCCTCGCTGAAATTATGCCATTTGCCGTTCATGCCGTCGGCTTCGGTGCGCAAATGGGGGATGGATTTTAGTATTTGCATAAGCCGCAGCATGCGGGGGAGAGCGGTTTCGTGCTCGAAGGCCTCATCCACCGGCTGAAAGATTATCTCCGGCCAACCGGATGCCTGGCCATGCTCGATGAGTTGAAGTATCAATTGGCGATAGGCCCGGGCGAATGGTTCGCTGTCAAGGGGTCCGATCTTTGCACAAATGCGGGGAAAATCACCGGACATCAGCCAATGCATGGGTTCAGTAAATCCCGCCTTTCGATATCCTTGCATATTCAGTTCGAGGGGACTATCGCCGGTGAAGTTAATGACCACGCTATCGTCTTTGACTTTCATGTCCAAGCCTGAGTTTCCTGCCAAGGCCAGGGTGGTCAAGCCGTGGGCCCGCATATCCGCGAAGGTCTCGGCAATCCAGTGAGGGTCAGGGCGCATACGGGCGTACATGGCAAAGGTGATACCGACAGGTTCGGCCAGCTTGAACGGATAGACCTCAACGGTAAGTGGTAGTTCCAGAATGGCAGGGCCAGCTTTTATATTAACGTTACCATGGTAGCGGCCGGGAGGTAGGTTGTCGGGAGTATGGACGGTGATCCAGAAGGTCTGATTTTTATTTTTTTCGATCTGACGACTATCACGTTTTTCCAGGAGCAAAGGTGCGTCCTCCAGTAAAGTCGATTGGAAAGTCCCCCAGCGGCCTTGTCCCTTCCAGGGCATATAGCGTACGGAGCGGATATCTATATTGTAGGGCTCTATAGTTCCACCGGAGCCCCGGAGGGGGGAGGCCTGGATGGAAATATCCCGCAGAGAGCGCAGGGCGTGAAGGGAAAAGGTAGCGGGCTCATATTCGCCGGGACAGGCGTTAATATGCAGAGAATTAATGCGTTCGGAGGCGGAAGGAATGGCGTTTTTCATGAGCACCCGCATATAGCTGCGTGAGAAAAGAATGAAGCCGCGTTTTTGTTCATCCGGGGTAAGGGGGGGCAGAGGAGAATCGTCGAGATATAAAATGTTGTTATTTGAGGGTTTTGGCGATGTTAAGCACAGATTGATAAGCCAGAGCCTTTCAAGATTGACCAGAGGAATCAACTCAGAGCTAACTGTTGAGACCCAAATATTAAGAAGGATGATGGAGAAGGATATTATCCGCGTAAGATTATGCATAGTGAGACTCCGATAAACTAATTACCGGGTAATATTAATTACTTTCAGGTGTATTGGGCTCAGCCTGGAAGCGTTTCCACAGGGCGTCCAGGGCGGCGGCGGAGGAGGCCTCAATCTTGTAATCAACAATAGCGCTGATTTCAGTAATGTCAGGATTTATCTCCACGGTGGGTATTTGGCGCTTATGGGCCTGACGGACGGGTTCGGAAATATAAGGGAAAAGACTGGTAGTACCAATGGAAAAAACAATGTCATAATCCCGATGCAATTCCTGCATGAGCTTTTCCATCCTGTCCTTAAGCAATACTTCACCAAACAAGACCACGGCTGGCCTGATTATATCATGGCAGCGGGGACAATAGGGGGGGATGTCCAGATGGCTATAATCGGTCACGCGGGTGCGATACCAACAGTGAGGACTGCTACAAATCAAATCATGGTAGTCTCCGTGGATATCGATCACGTTGCGGGAGCCGGCGGCCTGATGAAAGCCGTCGATATTTTGAGTCAGGACACAAACCCTTTCAAAATGCTTTTCCATCTCGGCGATGACTTCGTGGCCGCGGTTAAAGCTTGCAGCCCGGCAAGTCTGTTCAATGCGACTGATGTATTTCCAGGCTAACTTGGGATTTTCCGCCATAGTCTGGCCGGAGATAATCTGCTCGATGGTGAGTCCCTCCTCAGTGGTGTCCTGGTTATAAAGTCCCCCGATGCCACGGTAGGTCGGCAAGCCGGAGTCGGCCGAGAGACCTGCACCTGTAATGAAAAAAATGCTTTGGCATTGGCGCAGACGGTCGGCAACCTGCTCGATTAGCTCTTGATCTCGTTTGTTAAACATTGATCGTATTATAGACAATACGAAGTCATTTGTCATTATTTACCGGCTGAGATTCGTTAGTTTGGCAGAGCAGAAGATGTGAGAGAATGGGGCGGACAAGCAGTGGAAGCGGGAAGCACCGCAAAAGGAAGCCGAACTAGTGGAGCAAGAGAAAACGGCCGTGCCCTAGTTTCCGAAGGCGCGGCCGTTAACCAAGTTTACACTGTCCTTTCGCGGACGACAGTGTGGACCTAGAGATCCTGAGGTTTTACCGTGCTGCGCCGATTTGCCTGGCACCTCGTAATAGCTTTTTCGAGGCAGCAATAGACACAATCCGAGACGGCCTGGATGGCGTCGGCACTGCACATGCAGCCCTTAGAACGTACGAACGCCTTGACCTTGCTGGCAACCACTAGCACCTCTTTTTTCGAAGCCTTAGCAGAAGCCTTTTTCTTTGCTTTTTTCTTCGCCATAGTCTTTAAGTCCTCCATGAATAAAGAAAGAAATTGTTAACTCAAGTCCACCTTGAATAAGCCTAATTTTGTGGAGAGTGGGGCGTGTTTGCAACAAAAAAACAGGGAAAATCACAAAATTTTGGCTTTATAGGCTATTTTACGTAAAAATTTATCTGAAAAGGGTAAAAAATGGCACCGGTGGAAATTTTTTATTAAGTTAGGCGTGGCTAACCTGTCGAAATAAGAAAAAAATAAAGCTATTATTTATAGGTTGCATACAGATAGAGCGGCTTTAGGCAACGGCAACAGGCACCATGCAGGAAACGAAAATTATGGTCCCATCTATCGAGGTGAGAGATGTCTGAAGCAGATGATTATGTTCCGATAGTATTTGCCCGTAACATAGCGGAGGCGGAGTTCTATAAGGTTCTGCTGGAGGACCACGATATAAGCGCCATAATCAATGAGTCGGCAGACGACGATGATGATGAATATTCTGAAAGCGGGCAGGGAATTTCGGTGCTGGTACCCAGCGAACAAATGGATGAGG